>JAEEGF011204811.1_pt1 | contig 49206 bp, 39 predicted proteins | sample 9134171 | NCBI WGS metagenome assembly JAEEGF01 (sample SAMN16246542, study PRJNA631951) | gut metagenome | biome: gut microbiome; feature: rumen; material: AP-attached | host: Bos | place: Iran: Karaj | collected 2018-10
AGGGTCTGCATGTCTGAGCGAAGCGAGTTTCAGACCCTAGAATATAAAAATCCAGATATCATGCCCTGAATTATAACACCTTCAAGATATGAAAATGCATTATAAACTATCAGCATCGGCTCTGCCTCAAAGGGTGGCGTATGTTTGGTAAGTGCGAAGTTTCAGTCATTAATAAAAAAATAAGCAGTGACATATAAACTGCCACTGCCTACTATACAGATGATCTATTAAATTCAGATCATAAGCTCCAAAAAAACTTATTCTGCATATGTTTTCTTTCTTGAAGCCGGTACGAATGTAACATTCTTAAGAATTACGCTGATCCTCTTATATACAAATACTGTAATAATAGAATCAATACCGCCCTTGATAAGATTGAGAGGAACTACACAGTACAATACAAGTGTCCAGATACTTGTAACGTTACTATTAGCTTCAGCACCCATTCCTACAAATGCATCTATAGGCATTCCGTACAGTACGCTATACGCAGGGAGCAGGTAGAATGCGTTCATAAGGCTTCCTACAATAGTGATAACAAGTGTTCCGATAATGCAGGATACAAGCGCCATAGTGCGGGTCTTTTTGAAAGTATAGATAATAGATGCCGGAAGTATGAAGCAGCATCCTATAACAAAATTGGCAAGTTCTCCTACAAATGCTGTAGAAGTTCCTCTGATAACAAGCTCTAAGAGAATCTTCACAAACTCGATCATAACGCCTGCCATCGGCCCAAATGAAAATGCACCGATAAGAGCAGGAAGATCAGAAAGATCCAGCTTATAGAAAGATGGTGCAAAAGGAAGCGCAATCTCGAACATCATAAGAACAACAGATATAGCTGCAAATGTTCCTATAACTACTACCTTTCTGGTGCTGAGCATGGGCTCTTTAATTCCGTTGATCTTCTGTGCCAGCTTCTCACATACGATAGCGATTGCAAAGGCCACTGCGATGATGATCGCAAAGCCTATCACATACTCTACATTTTCTGCAATACTGGCTAATAATCCATTGTTCATTTCTTTATCCCTCCTGTGTCTGTACACATGTGTTATTTTCGGGAATTATTGGTTTTACGCCTGCGTTGTGAATTTAGGAATCCGGATGAATGCGTATCCTTAGAAGCGTGATTTTTGTGGGCATTTTCATCTTTTGCCAGCATAAATCCACATTTTGGGACATATCGGACTTTTGTGTTACATACAACAAAAAAGCTCCGGCATATATCCGGGGCTAACAATTCATCCATAATCCTACAGATCATAAGATCTGCATATCCTTCTTCCATCCAGACTTTACTGTCGGTACCGGAATCACACCGGTTCATGCTATCAAAGCTCGCGGACTATACCGCCGGTAGGGAATCTCACCCAACCCCGAAGTTTTATTTTGTTTTCAAGTGCTATGTTAATACGCAATGTAATATGAGTCAATAGGTCAAATAAATTTTTTGCAACTTATTTTTGTTCAAACTTAGCACTTGCCAAACATACGCCACCATTTGGGGTAAGGCGAATTTTCAGTTTTTTACTAAACTTCCCACTTGGACGGGCCGGCATCCCCAAAGTCTTTGCAGGGGCAGGCAGTATATATATCATTACCATGCTGTTAATAGTTTTATAATTCATGGCATGATATCTGGAGCTTTTCATTCTGGGATCCAAACTCGCTTCGCTCAGACATGTGGACCCCAGACAGAATGAAAATCTCCATCTATCACGCTCATGAATTTAATAAAACTATTAAAAGCATGGCAATGATATATATACTGCCTGCCCCTGCAAAGACTTTGGGGATGCCGGCCCGTCCAAGTGGGAAGTTTTTTTACTTATACAACTGCTCCACCGATATTTTTATCTTGAAATAGGTCTTAGGGCGATATATTATGATGAATGACATAGGTCTATTTCAAAATCTAAAATTAATATTGATAAGTAAATATATCAATCTAAGAATATGGAGGCCACTTATGAAAATCGTATTTCTTGACCGCAAAACAATAGGTGAAGATATTGATCTAACCCCTTTTAACAGATTTGGAGAAGTTGTGATACATGACTTCTCAAAGCCTGAGGAAGTTCCTGCAAGGGTCGAGGATGCAGATATTATCATCCTTAACAAAGTCCCGATCAATGAAAAGACAATTGGAACTGCCAAGAATCTAAAGCTTGTATGTGTCACAGCAACAGGTGTCAACAATCTCGATCTTGACTATCTTGCATCAAAAGGCATCGAATGGCGCAATGTTGCAGGATATTCTACTCAGACAGTTACACAGCACACCTTTGCTCTTTTGTTCTATCTTTTTGAAAACCTTGCATACTATGACAACTATGTTAAGACAGACGGATATACCAAAGATTTTATGTTCACACATTTTGAAAAAAGATTTGGAGAGCTCTGCGGCAAGACATATGGCATAATCGGTCTTGGTGCTATCGGAAGGCAGGTTGCAAGCGTTGCAAAAGCTTTTGGATGCAATGTAATCTATTATTCAACCTCTGGTAAGAACCATGACTCAGAATATAAGGAAGTTTCTTTTGACGAATTATTAGAAACATCCGATATTATATCTATCCATGCACCGCTTAATGATGCAACCGCCAACCTGATCAATAAGGACGCCCTTTCCAAGATGAAGAAATCCGCGATTCTCTTAAACCTTGGACGTGGTCCTATTGTTAACGAAAAAGATCTTGCTGATGCTCTTGAAAACGAAACTATCCGTGCTGCGGGTCTTGACGTACTCTCTGTTGAACCAATCGAAGAGTCCAATCCTCTTCTTAAGATCAAGGACAGTACTAAGCTTCTTATAACACCTCATATTGCATGGGCTAGTGTTGAAGCAAGAACCAGACTTATGAAGATCATAGAAGGGCATGTTGAGAAGTTCCTGGCAAACGCTTAACTCTAACATAAGGTTATCAATGAACATTTATTACGCGCCCCTGGAGGGCATCACAACATATCTGTATAGGCAGCTTCACAATAAGTATTTTGGAGGGGTGGATAAATATTTCACCCCTTTTATTAGTGTATTCCCTGATCACTATATCAAAAAGCGCGATGAAAGGGAGATCGATCCTGCCAACAATGAAGGCATGAAGGTCGTTCCACAGGTCCTTGCCAACAGCTCCAAAGAGCTGGTATGGATTTTTAAAAAGCTTATCTCTATGGGCTATGACGAGGTCAATCTGAATCTTGGTTGTCCATCAGGTACAGTTACAGCCAAGGGAAGAGGTTCAGGCTTCCTAAAAGAGCCTGATAAGCTTGAAATCTTCTTTGACGAGGTATTTGATGCTCTTTCTGATGATGCAAAGATGCTGTCAGTTAAGACCAGAATCGGCTATCTTGACGCATCTGAGATGGAACATCTATCAGAGATATATGCCAGGTATCCTATCAAGGAGCTGACTATACACCCACGTATCAGGAAACAGTTCTATAAAGGTGTTCCTGATATGGAAGTATTTGAAAAGGCTCTTATGATGAGCTCTTGCCCTGTATGCTACAACGGCAATGTATTTACTCTGGATGACTACAATAAGATCAATGATAGATATGGATATCAGGAAGGCTCAGATCTTCATGATGTAAGCTATGGACTAAAGGAAGGTTCTGGTCTTAATGATATAGGTGTTATGACCAAAGATACCTTAGATATTCATGATATAAATGGTGATCTATCAAAAGATATCACTCTGCATTATCATATGAATACAGCCGGTTCTGCAGATAATAAAATATCTTCTGTTATGCTTGGAAGAGGTATCGTAGCTGATCCTTCTCTTGCTCGCCAGATCAAAGGCGGAAGTCACATGGACAAAGCTGAGTTCAAAGAGTTCAGACGCGCTCTGGAAGCTATGTACAAAGAGAATCTTAAAGACGGCAATAATGTCTTCAACAAGATGAAAGAGATGTGGTTCTACATGTCACAGTCTTTCGAAGGTTCAGAAGGCTATATAAAGAATATACTAAAATCAAAATCATATGCAGAGTACCTGGCAGCAGCCAACACGCTGGAAGGTAACTGTGATATTAAAAGCGGACCAAATGCATCCCCGGTATCCTTCTAAGGACCGGGGATTTTTCATTTGGGATTTTTTAAATTGACCTAATAATATGAGGTAGGTGTCAAAAGTTCCTATTGACGCCATATGACTACCGGATTGTTCCGTTTCTCATAAGCTCTCACAATCCTCAAACATGAAAAATACGCAACAAAAAAGTACCACCCCATGAGCTATACTCATGAAACAGTACTCGGCGTGCGCTGCCAGGGTCTCGAACCCTGGACAACCTGATTAAGAGTCAGGTGCTCTACCAACTGAGCTAGCAGCGCATCTTTATTATCTTTTGTTGCTGTCGTTCCTTGCAACAAAAGATACTTTACTACAACCTTAAGATAAATGCAAGTACTTTTTCAAAAAATCTTTTATTCGATTCATAACAAACGTTTTTGTGTTACATATTGTTCACGATCATTCATGCTCCTACATGCATTCCATTGCCGCCTTTTCCATTAAGGGTAGAGCTTTTGCAAAATCAGCTTCATTAGCTGCGCCAAAGCTTACAAGGAAATGGTGATCATATTGGCTGTTATGGCTATAACAATAGTCGTTTATGCAAGACAGCTTTATTCCCTTATCTGACAATGCTTTAATAAACTTCTCATCATCAAGGCTATCAGGAGCCTTTAGGACTATTCTAAGACCTGCAACATCCTTTATCGGTACAAATATACCTGTTTCACTGTTTTCTTTTTGTTTTTGTATATAGGATCTGTCAGCATGAGTATTGTCATGAGTCTCTTTAGTATCATCATATTTTTCTTTAGTATCATTCCTGTTGATAGAACCCTTTTCTTTGGATTCAAATAATCTCATGATGCTTTCGCGCCTTTTGCCATAATAATTCCTCATTCTGGAAAGGTGGCGCTCATAGTATCCTCCATTTATAAATTCTGCCAGAACCAACTGCTCAAAAGAAGAAACCGTCCCTGAGTAAAATGATAACTTCTGCCTGTAACGATCCATTAGTTTATCCGGAAGGACCATGAAGGCTATCCTTATAGACGGAGCCAGGGTTCTTGTAAATGTATTCATGTAAATGACCCTTTCAGGATATGCAGCAGCGATAGGAGGAATAGGCCTTCCTGAAAATCTAAACTCTGAATCGTAGTCATCCTCTGCTATATAGGCATCTTCCCTTTCAGCCCAGTCTACAAGCTGAGCCTTCCTGCCGGCAGACATGACAACACCTGTAGGGAAATGGTGAGATGGTGAGATATTAACAAGTCTTACGCTTGTTCCTTCCAGCACAGATACATCCAGGCCGTCCTTATCAACAGGTATATGAAGACACTTGTGCCCGGCTCTCTCACACAGAAGGCCCATCTTCTTGTATCCGGGATCTTCTACAGCTGTAAGTGCACCTCCGCCTGACAATATCAAAAGTATATTTTCTAAATATTCCGTACCCGGTCCTACTATGATATTATCAGGATCTGCATCTATACCCCTGCTTCTCATAAGATAACCGGCGATTGCGTATCTAAGAACAGGAAGTCCGCAAGGATCCGGCGGTGCAAGGCATTCCGGATTTCTGTCAGACAAGACTTTGCGCATAAGTTTGGACCATATATCAAACGGGAAGGCATCATCAAAAAGACGCTGCGATACAAAATCTGCTATATCAGGAACTTGGGGAATATCTCTTTCAATAACACTAGATATATTATTGTTACTATTAGTAATATTGGCTCTACTATTAGTATTATTGGCTTTACTACTAGTATTATCAGTTTTGATATTGTCAATACTATTATTAGCAGATCTATGATTAAGATATATATTACCATTTGACGATCTGCTACTATCATCACTATAGTCACTCATTACAAATCGTCCTGCGTCAAAGCTGACATAATATCCGCTTCTCTCCCTGCTTTCGATATAGCCTTCCACAAGGAGCTGTTCGTATGCATTCTCAACGGTTATAAGTGCAACGCCCTCCTGCCTTGCAAGACGTCTCTTAGAAAGGAGCTTCTCGCCGTTTCTAATCCTGCCGCTTACTATATCATTTCGAATACATTTATACAGATACTCATAAATTGGTACATTGCCTCTTTTTTCTACATCATACATATATTCTTACCCCTTGTTTCTTATCCGCATTAACAGGTTACGATATATCTTACTTGTTTTTCTTACTAATTTAACTTTTAATTTTGTGCAAATCTGGTCTTATTCAAAATTCACAAAATGGTTATAATAATGATTCCAGTTTTATAATATACTCTTTAATCAGTGATGGCAATGTCAATTGCCTTTAGACATTACAAGTGCACCGGCTCATTCTATTTTTTTCCTGAATAGGTCCGGACAATTACTACACACAGATACAGACAGATTGGAGACCCGCTATGAAGAGAATCGTATCAATTCAAGACATTTCCTGCGTAGGCAAGTGCTCGCTTACTGTAGCACTTCCTATCATCAGCGCCATGGGAGTTGAGACATCGATCGTACCGACCGCTGTTCTCTCCACACACACTATGTTCAAGGGATTTACATTCAGAGATCTTACAGATGATATGCTCCCAATTCTGGAGCATTGGAAGAAAGAAGGCTTTAAATTCGATGCAATCTATACAGGGTATCTGGGAAGCCTTCGTCAGATAGATATAGTAAAAGAATATTTTGACTCACTTAAAGGTGAAAACACAGCCATTATAGTCGATCCTGCCATGGCCGATAATGGCAAGCTTTATGTTGGTTTTGATGAGGCATTTGCCAAAGAGATGCTGAATCTATGCACCAAGGCAGATATCACACTTCCTAACATATCCGAAGCTGCTCTTATGCTGGGTGAAGAGTACCCGGGTGAAGAGGCAAATGAAGATGTAGTCAGAGGCCTTCTAACAAAGCTTGTTAATGCAGGATGTAAGTTCCCAGTAATAACAGGTGTTACTCTTGATAACGGAAGCTTTGGTTTTATAGGTCTTAACAGCGAAAATGGTGAATTCATAAGCTATGGCACCACCAAGGTTCCTTATAAGTCTCACGGAACAGGTGATGTATACGCCAGCGCATTCACAGGCGTCCTTACTCTTGGCAAGAGTGTACATACTGCCCTTAAGATAGCTACAGACTTCACAACTGCCAGCATCCGTAATACATATGAGGATCCGGACAGCGTGAACTATGCTGTTAACTTCGAAGCTGAGATTCCGTATCTTCTGAATCTTCTAAAAGAAAACTGACCCTCATAAGCTTTAAGAATATATCAAAAAAGAAGCCTAGATGAATTATTAAAATAGAATTCATCCAGACTTCTTTATTAAATCCAATAATTACAATCTATTATAGTTTTAGAGGTTCTCAGGTCCGAAGCTGTTAGGAAGAACTTCATCAAGCCTTTGAACAGTTACTTCGCCGCTTGCTCCCTGAAGCACCACTTCAAAATCAGGTCCGCAGAATTCTCTCATAACCTGTCTGCAGATACCACATGGCTGTGAATCAGTGAGTTTATCTATATTGCCATTCTCATCCTCAGGACCGCCTACTATGGCAATCGCTTTAAAGTTCTTCTCCCCATTGGCAATAGCTGTAAAAAATGCTGTACGCTCTGCACAGTTAGTAGCGCCGTATGAAGCGTTCTCAACATTACAACCGCCATATATCTTACCCTCTTTTGTAAGAAGCGCAGCGCCTACATGAAAATGTGAATAGGGCACATATGACATCTTGCGCATCTCTTTAGCCTTATCTAAAAGCTTCGTATAATCCATACCTTTTACCATCCTTTATGCTGATATTACCTAACCTGAAGGTTGCTATCATACCTATATATTAGTTCATCTTTCAAGTCAGTAATAGGTGCCAAATGACAGCCCTGTCATTTTGACACCCACATATATAATATCAGATATTCGGTTTTTTTACCAATTTATTCAATCATTTTCAATAAATTAGACTGCTTGAAGAATAAGGAAATGGCCTGGAGTATTTCCAAGGCAGCATTTCAAAAAATCAAAGCACCTCAATACTTGCATGATACTCCTGAAGTGATCTTACAGGCACTCCTTCGCCAAGTTTCTCTGCTCCTATTCCTTCGGCAGATGCTCTTGCTGCAGCCATTGTTGTTATATAAGGAACATGATGCTTGATAGCATTCTTACGGATGTAGCTGTCGCTTACATCATCTTTTTTGGTAGTAGGAGTATCTACGATAAGGTCAATCTCACCATTGGTGATAGCATCTACGATATCAGGTCTTCCCTCGAATATCTTATTGATCCTCTTTGCAGGTATACCTGCTTCACTTATCATGGTATAGGTCCTGCCTGTTGCAAGGATGTTAAAGCCATCATCATGGAACTTCTGTGCAACCTCTACAAGCTCAGGCTTATCCTTGTCATTGACGCTGATAAGTACGGTTCCTTCTGTAGGAAGCTCCGTCTTAGTTCCTTCCTGAGCTTTGAAGAATGCTCTGCCCCAGTCTTCAGACAGGCCCAGTGCTTCACCTGTAGATCTCATCTCTGGTCCAAGTACAGGGTCTACTTCAGGGAACATGTTGAATGGGAATACTGCCTCTTTTACTCCATAATAAGGAATCTTCCTGTCGCGAAGCCTGCCTACAGGTGACTCGCCGCCAGTTATAGGAAGTGTCATGATATTCGTAGCTTCTCTAACCATATTGATATCGCATACTTTGGATACAAGCGGTACTGTACGGGATGCTCTTGGATTAGCTTCAAGAACATATACCACGCCGTCCTCTATGGCGTACTGCATGTTCATAAGGCCTACTACGTGCATTTCTTTGGCTATACGTCTTGTATAGTCTTTGATCGTAGCAACGGTCTCATCACTTAGATGCTTAGAAGGAAGTACACAAGCAGAGTCGCCGGAGTGAATACCTGCAAGCTCGATATGTTCCATAACAGCCGGTACGAATACATCTTCACCATCACTTATTGCATCTGCTTCACATTCTATTGCATGATTAAGGAACCTGTCGATAAGAATAGGTCTATCCGGTGTAACGCCTACCGCCTGAGCCATGTATATATCCATCTGTTCATCGCTGTGAACGACTTCCATACCACGACCGCCGAGTACGTACGAAGGACGTACCATAACAGGATATCCGATCCTGCCTGCTATCTCCTTGGCTTCTTCTACATTTGAAGCCATTCCTGACTCTGCCATAGGGATTCCAAGCCTTTCCATCATATCTCTGAAGAGATCTCTGTCTTCAGCCATATCTATGGTTTCAGGACTTGTTCCAAGGATGTTGACACCATTTTTCTTAAGGTCTGATGCCAGATTAAGAGGTGTCTGTCCGCCGAACTGGGCTATAACTCCAATAGGCTTCTCCTTCTTGTAGATACTAAGTACATCTTCAAGTGTAAGAGGCTCGAAGTAGAGCTTATCTGATGTATCATAATCCGTTGATACAGTCTCAGGATTACAGTTGACAATAACTGTTTCAAATCCAAGCTTCTTAAGAGCAAAAGCCGCATGTACACAGCAATAGTCAAATTCAATACCCTGACCTATCCTGTTAGGTCCGCCTCCAAGGATCATAACTTTAGGCTTATCTGTACTTACAGGACTATTATCTTTTATATTATAACTTGAGAAATAGTATGCACTATCCTTAGTTCCGCTTACATGTACGCCTTCCCAACCTTCTGTTATACCAGCGCTTTCACGTGCGTTTCTGATATCATCTTCAGATACGTGACATATCTGTGCCAGATACTTATCTGAAAAGCCATCTTTCTTGGCTTTTTCAAGAACTGTAATCTCCGGAACCTTACCATAAGAAGTCTTAATGATCTCCTCTTCTTCCTCAACAAGTTCTTTCATCTGCTCTATAAAATATCTCTTGATCTTAGTAAGTTCATAGAGTCTGTCTATATCAGCGCCCTTTCTGAGAGCTTCGTACATGATGAACTGGCGCTCACTTGTAGGGATCACAAGCATTTTGTAAAGCTCATCAAGTGTTTTTGTATTAAAGTCTTTGACAAAACCAAGACCATAGCGGCTCTTTTCAAGGGAACGGATAGCTTTCTGGAAAGCCTCTTTATAAGTCTTACCGATGGACATTACTTCACCAACAGCTCTCATCTGCGTTCCAAGATGATCTTCTACGCCTTTGAACTTCTCAAATGCCCATCTTGCAAACTTGATAACAATATAATCTCCACCGGGCTTATATTTATCAAGGGTTCCGTACTTGCCACACTCGATGTCATCAAGGTCAAGTCCACAGGCAAGCATAGCAGAAACAAGAGCAATAGGGAATCCTGTTGCCTTGGATGCAAGTGCTGATGAACGTGATGTACGGGGATTGATCTCGATAACTATGATACGATCTGTCTTGGGATCATGTGCAAACTGGCAGTTACAGCCGCCGATAACCTGAACCTTATCAACGATCTTGTATGCCTGTTCCTGAAGTCTGTCCTGGACTTCCTGGGATATTGTAAGCATGGGGGCAGAGCAAAAAGAATCGCCAGTGTGAACACCCATCGGATCTATATTCTCTATAAAGCATACTGTTATCATCTGGCCTTTGGAGTCTCTTACAACTTCAAGCTCAAGCTCTTCCCAGCCTATAACAGACTCTTCTACAAGCACCTGATGTACCATAGAAGCCTGAAGACCACGTGCACATACTGTCTTTAACTCTTCTACATTGTAAACAAGGCCGCCGCCTGAGCCGCCCATAGTATAGGCAGGACGAAGTACTACTGGATATCCAAGTCTTGAAGCTATCTCAACAGCTTCATCGACAGAATATGCAACCTGGCTTCGTGCCATTTCAATTCCAAGTTCGTCCATTGTATTCTTGAACTCGATCCTGTCTTCACCGCGCTCTATGGCATCGATCTGTACACCTATTACCTTGACGCCATACTTCTCAAGTACGCCTGCCTTTGAAAGTTCAGAAGCAAGATTAAGACCTGACTGGCCGCCGAGATTAGGAAGAAGGGCATCAGGGCGCTCTTTTTCAATGATCTGAGTAAGTCTTTTGACATTAAGAGGCTCGATATAGGTAACATCAGCCGTCTCTGGATCTGTCATGATAGTTGCGGGGTTAGAATTAACAAGGATGATCTCATAGCCCAGCTTTCGAAGAGCTTTACAGGCCTGAGTGCCGGAATAATCGAATTCGCACGCCTGACCTATGATGATCGGGCCGGAACCGATGATTAGAATGCGGTGGATATCTTCACGTTTCATGTCTTTGATCTGCCTCCCAAATTTCATTATGATACGTACAATGACCGGATATGGACAAGTCAATATACTCTTTTCAACTATACATACGATAGCATACTGAGAGACATTATAGCAAAATAAATTCAAAAAAACAGGACTAAAATTAATCTGATCAAAAGATTAATTTTAGTCCTGTATGTGATTAATAATGATCTGTTTATTTAGTCATTATAGAACTTGCCATCAGCACCCTTGGTCTTGATAGCAACTCTTCCAAAGAAACGCTCCTGGCTTCTTTCTACTTTCATGGAATCCTTACGACCGGATCCCTTTTTACCTGACTTGTCTGCGTTTCTAAAGGTCCTTGCGCTCTTATCAAAGGACTTGGAATCACGAGATCCCTTGCCTCTTACATCTCTTGCGCTTCTGCCATCGCGGCTGTAGCTCTTGGAAGGCTTGCCATCACGGCCAAATCTTGCGCCTTTGCCATCACGGCTTCTTCCTGATCTGCCATCTTTGCCATAACCTAAGCGAGCACCATCACGGCTTCCTCTTCCGTATCCGGAACGTGCGCCGTCGCGGCCTCTTGATCTTCCATCACGACCACCTCTTCTTCTCTCAGGGATCTTAAGATCTTCTACATCCTTGCCCATCTTGAGTCTCATGAAACCTGCAGCCAGCTGTTCAGCGGTATACTCGCCCTCTTCAACCTTCTGCTGGATAAATGCCATAACAGAATCTACATCGCCGTTTTCAATTACATCTATAACTTCTGCAAATACCTTCTGGGACTTAGCCTTAGTGATATCCTTGGCAGAAGGAACCTTGCGCTCTTCGATCTTGGTGTGGCAGATCTTCTCAATGTCACGGATCTTGTATGTCTCACGTCCTGAACACAGTGTGAAGCTCTTACCGCTCTTACCGGCTCTTCCTGTACGTCCGATACGGTGAACATAGTATTCTATATCTTCCGGAATATCGAAGTTGAATACACAATCAACTCCGCTTACATCGATACCTCTTGCTGCAACATCAGTTGCGATAAGGATGTTGATGCGTCCGTTTCTGAAGATATTCATGACCATGTCACGCTGGTTCTGAGACAGGTCACCATGAAGTCCGTCAGCCTGATATCCTCTGTCTTTGAGCATACTTGCAAGCTGATCTACCATTCTCTTAGTATTAGCGAATATCAGAGATCTCTGTGGCTGATAGTAATCAAGAAGTCTTGTAAGAACCTCAAACTTCATCTCTCTTGGTATTACAAAGTATGACTGCTCGATAGACTTAACAGTGATCTCCTTGGGAGTCATACGGATATACTCAGCATCAGCCTTCTGATACTGTCTTGTGATCTCAAGTATAGGCTTTGGCATGGTAGCTGAGAAAAGAGCTGTCTGGCGATCCTCAGGCATTCCCTTAAGGACTGTCTCGATATCTTCTCTAAAGCCCATGTCAAGCATCTCATCAGCTTCATCAAGTACCAGAGTCTTAACCGCATCCATCTTCATGGTATGACGTCTCATGTGATCCATAACACGTCCGGGTGTTCCTACTACGATCTGAACGCCCTGAGACAGAGCCTTGATCTGACGTACTATATCCTGTCCACCATATACTGCAAGTGTCTTGATACCATGCATATACTTGGCAAAGTCTCTAAGATCATCTGCAGCCTGCATAGCAAGCTCTCTTGTAGGGCAGAGGATTACTGCCTGAAGACGCTTGTCATCAGGATTAACATTAGAAAGAACCGGGATTCCGAATGCAGCAGTCTTACCTGTACCTGTCTGAGCCTGTCCGATGATATCCTTGCCCTTGAGCATTACAGGGATTGCAGCTGCCTGAATAGGAGACATATATTCAAATCCCATCTCTGATACCGCTCTGATGATACGTTCGTCAAGTTCTGACTCATCATAACGGATGCGTTTATCTTCTTTGTCTTCACCAACTTCTTCATTTGAAGCTGACTCTTCTAATGTTGATGCATTATCTACCATTGATGCATCTTCATTTATATCTGAATATGATGTTGTTTCGGCTGAATCCTCTGCATATGCTACTGTGTCAGATTCAAGTACAACTTCTGATGCCGATGTTTCAAGTGTTGATGTTTCAAGTGCTGATGTTTCGTAGTTCTTTGTTTCAAAAATTGTTGTATCTATTGTTGTTACCTTATCTTTCTTTTCTGAATCTTTATCAAAAAAATCTTTTTTAAACTTGTCTTTCTTAAACTTATCCTTCTTGAACTTGTCTTTTCTTTCAGACTCTTCAGATGGACGATCTGACTGTGCAAGAATGTCATGGCTCTTTTTCTTAGAACCAAAAATTCCTCTCTTCTTGCTGATCTGACTGTATACGTCTTCCTCTCTGTGCTTGAACTTCTCATCGCCGAGACCGAATATCTCGAGATCTTCTAAAATATCGCTCATTCCTAAACCTTTCCGGCACTTATGTGCCTTATGCGGTTCCTGGACGCCCTTCAAAATCAATTACAAAACAAAAACAGCAGGCAAGATCTTTAAGGCCTGCTGTTTCAAAAAAGTAATAAAGCTTAGTGCTTTTATTCTTTAAGCATCACTTAAACCACATATAATACTAATTACTGCAGCATCTGCAGCATACCATGAATCGCACGCTGTGCTGCCAGTCTGCGTACCTGTCTTCTGTCTCCTTCAAACAGGTGCTTCTCTGTTACGACCATTCCTTTTACATAGAATCCTATGTATACACATCCAACCGGTGCCAGTTCTGTTCCACCACCCGGTCCTGCGATTCCTGTTACAGAGACGGCTACATCCGCATCCGCAATTTGTGCACATCCACGCGCCATGGCCTCTGCGCATTGTGGACTGACCGCAGTAAAATTATCAAGAATATCCTGATCAACTCCAAGCATTTCATGCTTGGCCTCGTCACAATATGTAACAAAGCTTCTTTTAAAAACTTCTGATGAACCGGCGACATCAGTGATCGCCGCAGCTACCATGCCGCCTGTACAGGACTCGGCGCATGATATAGTAAGCTTTTTTTGTGCCAGTAGGTGCACTAATAATTCATTTTCGTTCAAAGAGTGTGCCTTTCAACTATTATATAGATATTCGCGAAAACGTCAAGGTATTATCGTAAATAAACTTATGTCGCGAGCAAAGAAAATAGCTAACGGCTCAAATTGGTGTAGCTAAAGGCACCAATTTGAGGAGTTAATTTCTAATTAACCTTTGAAAATGAAACATTTTCAAACTTTTACATCTGGCCATCCATCACGTTCCAGTTCTTAAGCAGATAATCTACAAGTGAGATAATAGTAAGTGCTACTGCTATCACCGTAATGATCCATGTCAATACGCCATAGATCTGTCCGAAGACGCCAGCCTCACTCCAGGCATAATCCACATCTATGATCATCATAATGACCATGATCATCTGGAATGTTGTCTTGAACTTGCCCCACATACTTGCAGCTATGACTTTGCCCTTCTCAGCAGCAATGAGTCTGAAACCACTTATGATGAACTCTCTGGCAACAATCACTATTACGATCCAAGTCCAGATACGATTCATACCCACAAGGCATATAAGTGCGGATATTACAAGCATCTTATCTGCAAGGGGATCCATAAACTTTCCAAAATCAGTTACAAGGTTATATTTACGGGCAATCTTGCCATCAGCCATATCTGTAAGACTTGCTATTACAAATAATATAAGTGCGATCCATTTAAATCCTGTAAGCATGAATGCTACAAAAAAAGGAATCATGATAACTCGAAGCAACGTAAGTTTGTTAGGTAAATTCATCTTGTCCTCTTTCCGCCTGTTACGGCAAAAAAAATAATCTTCTTCATCATCTTTTACTGTCTGTTAATCTCCCAAAGCAAAACAGTAAAATAACCCTCATTCTGCTAATTCACCAATAAGATCATACTCATCAGAACCTGTGATCATTACATCAACAAATTTGCCACTCATAAGATCATAAGGAACATTTTCTATAAAGAGGAAACCGTCTATATCAGGACTGTCCTTATAGGTTCTTGCAACATATGTGTACAGCGGTCTTCCCTGATCATCTGTATCCGGATCTTCATCACCAATCCTGCCTTCTATGATGGCTTTAAGTTTCCTTCCAACCATCTTCCTGGCGCCTTCAAATGCAAACTCCTGCTGCATCTTCATAAGTTTGGTACGACGAGTCTTTTTGGTTCTCTCAGGCACCTGATCTTCCATAGCTGCAGCGACAGTATCCTCTTCAGGTGAATATGTGAAAACACCAAGTCTGTCAAATCTAAGATCAGAGATAAGTTTCATGGTCTGATTGTGATCATCTGCTGTCTCACCGGGGAAACCTGAAATAAGAGTTGTACGAAGACAGATATCCGGAATCTCAGAGCGAAGCTTCTCAACAATCCTTCTGATATCTGCATTATCAGTACGTCTACCCATCTTACGAAGGATTGCATCACTGCCTGACTGTATAGGCAGGTCAAGATAATGGCAGATCTTAGGCTCTTTCTTCATAACTTCGATAAGCTCATCTGTTATCTCTTCAGGATAGCAGTACATGATACGGATCCATTCGAATCCCTCTATCCTGCAAAGCTTTGTCAAAAGCTCGGGAAGCATCTTTTTGCCATACAGATCTACGCCATATACAGTAGTCTCCTGAGCTACTATGATAAGCTCCTTGATACCGTTATAGGCAAGCTCCTCAGCTTCCTTAATAAGATCTTCCATAGGAACGCTTCTGTAATGTCCACGAACCTTAGGAATGATACAGTATGTACAATTCTTGTTACAGCCCTCAGCTATCTTGAGATAACTATAGGCTGTTCCTGTGGAAAGTATTCTGTTATACGTAACAGGCTTTCTATCGATGCTCTCGAAATAGTTCTGTACCTGTCCTTTTAATACTTCATCCAGAGCTTCTACTATCTTGTCAAAAGCTGTAGTTCCGAGGATACTGTCAACTTCAGGAATCTCCTTCTGGATCTCTTCCTTGTAGCGCTGACCAAGGCATCCTGCAACTATCAGTGCACGAAGCTTGCCACTCTTTCTAAGTTCAGCAAGCTCTAAGATAGTATCGATGCTTTCCTGTTTAGCATCATTAATAAAGCAGCAGGTGTTGACTACTGCTGCTTCTGCACTTTGTGCATCATCTGTAAATTCATAACCGTGCTCAGCAAGTATACCGAGCATATACTCGGTTTCTACACGGTTTTTCTCGCAACCTAGAGAAATAAATAATATCTTCATAATATGGAAATTATTGCCTTATAAATTACTCTTCTTCTGACTCTTCTGCTTCATTAACAGCTTCATCAAGAGCTGCTGCAGCCTTCTGGCTACCTTCTTCAGCATTCTTCTGCTCTATAAGCTGAGCCATAGCTTCCTTCTCTTCATCTGTAAGGATTGCAAGCTTATCAGCATAAAGTTCCTTAACAGCTGTGCTTAATGGCTTGTCCTTAGGATCAGCATTGATCATAACTTCATCGCCAGCTACAAGCTGTCTTGCACGCTTAGCAGTAGCCATAACGATTGAATAACGGCTGCTGATTACAGGCTCTTCACCTTCCTCTACTCCTTTATTAACTACATTCATGAGATCTACATAAGACGGATGAATCATATTCTTTTTCCTTTCGTAAATGCATATTAACCTAATAATTAATTTTATACCATGCTGTCAAATTTTAACAGCAAAACCAAGCAATTTCAACAAAAATATTATGTCGAGTTTATAAAAAATTCCTTATAACCTTATCTTAACACAATTTTAAGCGAATTTCTGAACCTCATCACGAATCTTGTCGATGAATTCCTGATTCCTTGAAGGAGTATTGTGCGCGCTGTCAATTACCTGATGCATCTTGTCTACGCACTCCTGAAGATCATCATTGACAAGGATGTAGTCATACTCTTCGATGCCCTCTGACTCTTCAACGGCTCTCTTAAGGCGGCCTCTTATAACTTCATCAGATTCTGTACCACGTCCTCTGAGTCTTTTTTCAAGTTCAGCAGCAGACGGAGGCATTACGAATAATAAAAGTGCATCCGGGTACTGCTTTCTTATCTGTCTTGCACCCTGGATCTCGATCTCAAGGATCACGTCCTTGCCTTCTTCCATCTGCTTTTCCACAAAGCTTCTGGGTGTCCCATAATAGTGACCGCAATATCCTGCATGTTCTATAAGTCCGTCTTCTTCTATAAGATTCTCGAACTCATTATCTGTAATGAAGAAGTATTCTCTTCCGTTCTCTTCGCCCGGTCTTGGATCTCTGGTCGTAGCAGAAACAGACAGTGCATAACCGTCATACTTCTTGACCAGTTCCTTCATAAGTGTACCTTTGCCTGTGCCGGAAAAACCTGACACAACTACTAAAAATCCTTTACGTTTCATCTGTATCTTTTCCTATACTTCCTGTTTGTATTCTTGATGCAATCGTCTCCGGCAAAAGAGCTGAGAGAACGACTGTATTATTCTCCATAATAAGGACAGCTTTGGTCTTCCTGCCTGCGCTTGCATCTATGATACGGCCCTCATCCCTGGCTTTCTGGACAAGGCGCTTAACAGGCGCTGCATCAGGAACAACTATACTGATGACCTTATCAACATTAACAATATTACCAAAACCTATATGAGTGAACATATACACCTCTTAATAGCTATGTCTAAAGCTATGATAGCTACCGCTCATCAGCTCCTCGACTAATGCGCTATTTTTACTCGATATTCTGAATCTGCTCTCTTATCTTCTCTATCGTAGTCTTGAGCTCGATAGCCTTGTCAGAAACAGCTATATCTGTAGACTTTGAAAGAGTGGTATTGGCTTCTCTGTTCATCTCCTGTGCAAGGAAATCAAGTTTTCTGCCGATTCCGTTCTCATCATCGCCTTCTTCCAAAGCACTTCGAACAGCTTCAATATGGCTTCTGAGTCTTACAAGCTCTTCATCTACACAGATCTTATCTGCAAAAATGGTAACTTCCATAGCAAGCCTGTTCTCGTCTATCTGAGTATCTTCAAGAAGAGCTGCGATCTTCTCACGAAGAGAAGTCTTGTATTCCTCGATGATCTGCGGAGACCTTAGCGTGATGAATTCTACATCCTGCTGCATGATATCAAGTTTCTTGTTAAGATCTTCCTTGAGGAACTCACCCTCTCTTGATCTTGCAGCTGCAAACTGCTCACACGCCTCATCAAGAGCCTTTTTAAGCGGCTCCCAGAGAGTCTTCTCATCTATCTCCATAGCTTCCATAGTAAGAACATCAGGGAATCTTGCAAGAACTGAAAGTCTTACATCATTCTGTAATCCAAAATCTTCTGACATCTGTTTCAGGCAGTCCATATATTCAGCAGCGATATCATGATTGTACTGAACTTTGGTATCAGCCTCCGTAAGGTCTTCATAGTTTATAAAAACATCAACCTTACCTCTTTTCATATATAACTTAAGTTCCTTGCGGATGTCTGCTTCAAGTGAATTAAACATCTTGGGCATCTTGATTCCAAGGTCCAGATATCTGTTGTTTACTGATTTAAGTTCTACACTGATACGGCGATTGTCGAAGCTGACTTCGCTTCTGCCGAATCCTGTCATACTGCTGACCATAAAAAGCCTCCGAATTAGATTTTGATTTCAATCAAGAAAATACATAGATATAAACATTATAGGACGAAGTCAATATTAGCGTCAACAAGCTACGCGACGCATAAAGTCCCATAAAATTAGGGGCGCATCATCATTGCGCCCCATAGCCGCCATATCAGTCAGTCTGTGTAAGGGCTGATATATCCGGCTTTATAGCCATCGAGTAATTAGTATAATACACTACAAATCCCGGTTTAGCACCGCCGGGCTTCTTGACATTCTTGCGCTGGAGATAGTCAATCTCTACTTTCTCCTGCTCCTTGGCTTTAGAATAAAAAGCCGCAAGTGCTGCTGCCTCTTCAAAAGCCTTGTCCGGAACTTCCTTGCCACCTGTTTGAAGTATTACATGTGATCCGGGCATACCCTTGGCATGGAACCACCAGTCTCCGCCGTTGGCTACCTTAAAGGTCAGCTGGTCATTCTGATAATTGTTCTTGCCAACATATATATCAAAACCATCTGAGCTCTTATAGTGAAGCGGCTTACTCTTTGTCTGCAGCCTTGATGATTTCTTCTTTTCACCCTTCTTATGGATATAGCCTGCTTCTACAAGCTCATCTCTTATAGGCACGAGATCTTCTTCGCCCTGTGCTATATCAAGCGCATTCTGAATGGACTCAAGATGGTCTTTTTCTGCTTCTACTTCCTTAGTAAGCGTTTCGAGGTTCTCAGCAGTACGCTTGAGCTTATTGTACCTTTCAAAATACTTCTTGGCGTTCTGACTGGCTGTAAGCGTAGGATCAAGCGGGATCGTAAGATCATTTCCTGTATTATAATCATTGACAGTTATAGACTTGGCAGAAGGCTGCGCGCTATATCCATACACATTAAGAAGCTCTCCGTATACGCGGTATTTATCCCTTTTCTCAGTATCCTTGAGCTGCTGAAGCTGAAGGTCATACTTTCTCACAGTCCTTTCAAGAGCTGTAGCAACGATATGCCTTAAGTCTGCAGACTTCTGACGTATCCTTGTTATAGCATTTTTCTCAGCATAGTAGCTCTCCAAAAGGGACGACATATTGTCATAATCCTTGAGCATACATCCCGGCATCTTCTCATAGGTCATAAGATGAAAAGGTGCATACTCTTTGGGCTGACCATTCTCATAGCATATGGCAGGTTTATACTCGCCATCTTTTATCCTTGTCATAAAAAGGTCGAATACATTATAAAGTCTCTCCATCTGGCCGCTTGAAAGTGCAGATGCAGGAAGCTGCGAGTCAACATCAGCTCTGAAACATATCTCCTGAGCTATAGTTGAAGCAAATCCTGTATATGAACCATATATAGCCTTAAACACAGGACCCGCTTTTTCCAAAAGAGCCTTGTCAAAAGACTCTCTTGTAGCCTCTTTGGGGTTGAGCTTGTTCTGCTGATCAGGGATGAAGTACTCTCTTCCCGGCAGTACCTCACGAACTGATGATACAGACGCAGGTACATGCTTAATAGAATCTATTATAGTATTGTCATCATCTACAAAGATGATATTGGAATACTTGCCCATAAGCTCTATAAGAAGAGTCTTGGTCTTCATATCCCCCATCTCATCCATGTGCTCTACATTGAACCTAATGATACGCTCCATGGAAGGCTGCTCTATAGATCTGATACGCCCGTTTAGAAGATGTTTTCTTAGCACCATGCAGAAAGTAGGTGCCTGCTGGGGACTGGGCTTATTCTCATCAGACATATATACAAGCGGAAGAGACGCATCTGCAGACAGATATACTCTGACCTGTCCTCCTCCACGCTCAGCCTGAGGCTTGATCGTAAGAAGGATCTCATCCTTCTCCGTCTGCGCTATCTTGTAAATGCGGCCGTCAGTACATCTGTCTGACAATTCTCTTGTTATCGCCGCAACTGTGATACCATCGAATGCCATTTAAGCTTTCCTTTCACGCATTGAAAAAAGATATACTGATCATTCTGTAATTCTTTTTCCAAAGCAAATACAATCTTGTAAAAGAGGCAAGCCCAATCAAGGCCTGCCTCAAACCATTATCATCTACTGATATATGTACATTCATATACCCTGTGCCATATCTGTACTATAAATGTCCAGGCATAAGGTCATCACTGCAATTATGGCTGTACGAAGCCGATCTTCTTGTATACCTTACGAAGAGTCTTGTTGGCAACATAAGAAGCCTTCTGAGCACCTTCTCTGTATACAGATTCAAGATATGCCTTGTCTGCAAGGATTCTCTTAGTCTCGTCCTGAATAGGTCTAAGAGCATCTATAACGACCTCACCTACTGCAGGCTTGAACACACCGTATCCCTGACCTTCGAACTCCTTCTCGATTTCTTCAAAACTCTTACCTGTGAAGGTTGAGTAGATGTTCATAAGGTTGGCTACGCCAGGCTTGTTCTCTCTATCATAACGTACACAGTTCTCTCTATCTGAGTCTGTAACTGCACGCTTAAACTTACGAGCGATAACATCAGGCTCATCCATAAGGAATACGCATCCGTCAGGAACTGACTTACTCATCTTGTCTTCAGGTGTAGACAGACCATAGATCCTGGCTCCTGTCTTAGCGATAAGAGGTTCAGGGATCTTGAATACATCGCCATATATATTATTGAATCTTGTAGCAATATCGCGTGTTATCTCAACATGCTGCTTCTGGTCTTCTCCAACAGGGACGAAATCAGGCTGATACAGAAGGATGTCGGCAGCCATAAGTGAAGGATATGCAAAAAGACCTGCATTGATGTTGTCCTTGTGCTTAGCAGACTTATCCTTGAACTGAGTCATACGAGACAGCTCACCAAACATGGTATAGCACTGCAGAACCCATCCAAGCTGTGAATGCTGCGGTACATGTGACTGAATGAAAAGAGTGTTCTTCTCAGGATCAAGACCACATGCGATATACTGTGCAAGCTGATTGACAGTCCTCTTACGAAGAGCTGCCGGATCCTGTCTTACAGTGATAGTATGAAGGTCTGCCATGAAATAAAAGCAGTCATACTCATCTTCTCTTACTTTCCAGTTCTTGATAGCTCCAAGGTAGTTGCCAAGGTGAAGATCACCACTTGGCTGTATTCCTGAAAGAAGTACTTTCTTCTTTTCCTGTGTTGTTTCTAATGATTTATTCTCTTCCATTTTAAAATCCTCGTCTTTTCTTTTTTTGCATTTAGCGTATGAGTGCGTCCCAATCGAAGATAATCCTGATACAGACAATCTTTAGGACAAATAATGTTTTCAGATGTCGTTATAGGCTACGCCATCGAAGCACAAGACGAAGGTTCTTGTTAATAACCATTGTGTTCATATATTTTGAATTCCCTTACAATGTGACTTTCAAACTAGTATACCATCAAAGGAATGCTTTTTTAAGTACCTATTTAAAAAAGACCACATTTGTGGTCTTTTTTATGTCTATTACATTCTATCATTTAACACATTTCAATAGTGCATTTTTAACACAATTGCAGATAATTCACGCCTCCACATTATCTGGTATGCAGGCAATAATATCTTTTTTAGGAATCTTACAGAAAAGATCAACAAGTTCTGCATCCAGCTGCGAACCCTTAACTTCCTTAAGAATCTTGATTGCTTCTTCATAGCTTTTGGATTCTTTATAGGATCTTCTCATAGTTATAGCAGAGTATGTATCTGCAACAGCTATTATCTTGGCTGAATATGGGATCTCATCTTCTGAAAGCCCATAATATCCCTTGCCGTCTATTCTTTCGTGATGATACTCGATCCAAGGCGTTATCTTATTAAAGAAATGAAGCTTTTTAAGGATCTTAGCCCCTATTGCTGGATGCTGCTTCATAAGTTCCCATTCATCATCATCCAAACCGCCTGGCTTATTAAGCACGCTTTCCGGAACTCCAAGCTTTCCAACATCATGTAAAAGAGCAGCATACTCAATAGATAATCTTGGTATAGCCTCTTTTGTATCAAGAGGCAGTTCTTTCCACATACGCATTACAAGATTCTGAACATACCGGCTGTGACCGTTCAAATTAGGATCCCTTGCTTCTATCCCATCTATCAGAGCCTGCGCTACATCCAGGCTTCTCTTCTTGACCGTATTCATCAACGTCTCTATCATGGTGATGACAATTGCTACAAAGACGCTCCCGCCAAACAGAACACCAGCAATTATAATGTCCGGGGTACTAAAAAACCATATTGCTCCATACCCAATGAGGAAAAAGACAAGAAGAAAGAAGGCCATAAAAACGTAAATCTGAGTCTTCAAATGACCACCAGAAAGAACATCCATTGAATCGCGCAAAAAGGAGTAGAACATAGCGATATTGATCATCATAAGAACTACTCCGACAGATATAAGAAGCGAAATAATAAATTCCATATATTGCTACCCCTTAGGCCAAATATATGTAAATAGAACTCCATTTATATAAAACTCCATATATAAATTTTATCGGATAGTATATCAATATTTTTAATATTTTCGCCCGGATGCTTATTATTTCACGATTTTAAGAAAATCCCATTTATTATTATCTATTTAAACTTAGTACTTACCAAACATACGTCACCCTTTGAGGTATGTTTGGCAAGGTACAGTTTTCAGGTTACCAATAATATCGTATTTTTACAAAAGCTTTACCTTCTTAAGTATACCAATAAGATTAGTTCCCTTAGGAAGGCTTCTGAGAACTTCTTCTGTGATCGTACCGCTCTTTATAAGTACAGCTGCATAAGTCAGTGCACCGATTCCTATCGCTATAACTGTAGCAATAAGGTTCACAAAATATCCAACTTCAGCCATTCCGCCAAAAGGAATAGTCAGTACAAAGTAAACCGCAAATGCCATAAGTCCCATCGCTACTGCTGCTACAGCAGGCATAATGTAGATTGCCTTTGTATCAAGGTTAAGGCCAAGTCTCTTTCTACACGAAATATCATTTAGTACAAAAAGAATAAATGCATAGATGACTCTCGTAATTACAAGGCTCATATTATCAAGTGGCGTTACTAATAGAATAACTATAAGTATAACTGTCTGAGCCACAAGTGCTATCAATGCGTTTATAACCGGCACAAAAAGTCTGCCGGTTCCCTGCAGTACGGAGTTAGTTATGGTTGACTGCGAATAAAAGATTACTGTAAGCGATAGAACTGCCAGAAGCATAGCCGCCTGATCCAGAGATCCTCTTTGAGGGAAAAGGATCATCGTAACGGGTCTTGCAAGTGCTATAAGTCCTAAAGCTGATGGAATAGCAACAAGCATAGATACTCGTATTACCTTGGTTGCTATAGCATTAGCTTCATCCCTTTGACCTTTGATGAACTTGGCAGAGATACTGGGGATCATAGCAGATGCCATTGCAGATGCCATTGCTATCGGTATTGTAGTGATAGTAAGAGCTTTACCAGCATATACTCCGTAGAGCGACGCCGTCTCTGACTCTCCAAGCCCTCTAACGTTCATCATAAAAGCATAGAAAATCTTCTGATTGATATTAGGTGTAATGTTATATAAAAGTGTACTGAATAGAAAAGGTACAACTACTGCAATAATCTGAAAGAGAATCGTAGCTGTATCATCAACAGCGCCATGATCCCTATCCATCTGTTTCTTAACTCTATTTCTATTCAGATAATATACAAACATCATGAATAAAAGAGCCGTAAGAACGCCTGCTCCAGTACCAAGAGCGCTTCCTGCTGCACCGTATATAGCAGGATTAACACCAGAATCAGGATTAGCTGCAAGCTTAGATACCGCATAATTTGTAAGAAGAAACGCTGCCAGAATACTTACAACAGCGTTAATGATCTGCTCCGCTATCTGGGATATAGATGTAGGAACCATAGTCCTATTGGCCTGGAAATATCCCCTCAGAACCCCAAGAGGCCCATACAAAAGGACTGTAGGTCCGAATACTCTAAGTACATAAGCCCCTCCTTCTCCAACAAGAAATCTTGATAAAGCCATAAGAAGGATTCCGCATATAGTACCTGATATTCCTACAAAGACAAGGGCGCAGCGAAAGAGCTTCTGAGCGCTCTTGTACTGCCCAAGTGCATACTTCTGAGACATAACCTTGGATATAGCCGAAGGTATGCTATAGGATGCTATCATAAGAGCAGTTATATACCAGTTGTATGCAGCATTATAATATCCATTGCCCTCATCTCCTATAATAGACGTAAGAGGACTCTTATATAAAAGACCTATGATCCTTACAACAATACCTGCCGCAGCCAGTATACCTGCCTGTTTTAATATTCCGTTACTACCTTTTTCTGCCATGATATCAAATCTTCTTTCATAAAAATCTTCCCCACGTAGTATATAATCAATCCGCCCTTTAGACAAGTTTTTGCCAGCACATATTCAAATCAGCCCCACCACTTACAGGCTTGCCCGCTCCATCCTAGTGGCAGCATCCTCGAAGGAGTGTCCGGGACAGATAGATAATAAAAATACCACGCTTTTAACTGTTTTATAAAATTCATGAGCGTGATAGATGGAGTTTTTTATTCTGCCCGGGGTCCACCTGTCTGAGCAAAGCGAGTTTGGACCCCAGAATAAAAGACTCCAGATATCATGCCATGAATTTATAAAAGAGTTAATGCGTGGTATTTTTATTATCTATCTGTCACGGGCAATCCTTCGAGGATACTGCCGCTAGGATGGAGCGAGCAAGCTGATTCAATACAGCATCAGGGTCTAAGCCAGTCGTACATCTCCTGATACTTGTTAGCAGATACCTTCCAGCTAAAGTCTACAGCCATAGCTCTATCGATCATCTTGTTCCATTCACGCTTGTTATCATAATACAGAGCCTCTGCAGATCTTACAGTCTGCATCATCTCATGCGCATTATAATTGGTGAAGGAGAAACCTGTACCTGTGCTTTCAAACTTGTTATACGGCTGAACAGTGTCTTTAAGACCACCTGTCTCACGTACTATAGGAAGTGTTCCATATCTAAGAGACATAAGCTGAGACAATCCGCAAGGCTCAAAGAGTGATGGCATCAGGAACGCATCGCTTGCTGCATAGATTTTGTGTGACAGGGCTTCTGAATAATAGATATTGGCAGAAACCTTATCTCCATACTTCCATGCATAATGACGGAACATATTCTCATACTGCTCTGTACCTGTACCAAGAATCACGAACTGAATAGCATCCTGACACATCTCATCCATAACACAGCTGATAAGATCGAATCCCTTCTGATCAGTAAGTCTTGATACTACACCGATCATCATGATCTTATCATCCTGCGCAAGCCCAAGCTCTTTTTGCAGAGCACGCTTATTGCGAACCTTCTCTTTACGGAAGTTGATAGCATCATACTTATAATCGATATACTTGTCAGTTGATGGATTGAACTCATCATAATCGATACCGTTGACGATACCGCGAAGATCATTCTCTCTGGACTTAAGAAGTCCGTTAAGACCCTCTCCGTAGAATTCAGACTTGATCTCTTCTGCGTATGTCTCTGATACAGTTGTGATAGCATCAGCATATACGATGCCACCCTTAAGAAGATCAGCATCTCCGAACATCTCAAGCTTGTCCGGTGTGAAGAAATAATCCGGAAGTCCGGTCAGATCCTTGACTACCTTCTTGTCCCATCTTCCCTGGAACTTAAGATTATGGATAGTCATGATAGTCTTCATGCTGCGATAGAATTCATTGGCCTGAAAACGTTCTTTAAGATATACAGGAACAAGGCCTGTCTGCCAGTCATGACAGTGAACGATATCAGGATGGAACTCTACAACAGGTAAAATAGAAAGAGCTGCCTTGGAGAAAAATGCGAACTTCTCAATTTCAAACTTAACATCATCTCCGTAGGGTTTGAAACCATTGAAATAATACTCATTATCGATGAAGTAATAGATGATACCATTAACTTCAGCTTTAAAAATTCCTACATATTCTCTTTTCCAGTGAAAATCCATATAGAAGTTTGTTACATACTCGAGCTTGTCTGCCATCTCCTTGGCCATACAAGCATACTTAGGCATTACAATCCTAACATCGAAATATCTGTGATCGATATCGCGAGGGAGAGACCCTACAACATCAGCAAGACCGCCTGTTTTGATGAAAGGAACTCCTTCAGATGCAACAAAAAGAATATTCTTCATGATTTAATGTTCTTCCTTTCCGATGATATCTCTTTTTCTTTTATCTATATATTATATCACACACCGCTACAGGCCACAAAAAAGATTCTTCTACATCTTATAGACAAATATGACCAATAGTCATACAATTGATATACAAGTGTCCTGAATTTTTTTGTAAAAAAGTACTTATTTATATCGAAAATCAAGGCGAAACATTAAGCATAAGCGCCAATATTTGCATTAACGCAGTAAACTTTTAACTATTATTTGTCTTTGGAATTAGCACATATTGCTAGTTTTGCAAACGAATTGACTACCACTGACCATCGTTCATTACATATTTTCTATATAATTATCAATATTTCGTTTGTTTCGAAAATATAATTGCGTTCGATTTCATTTTTTGTTTTCTTTTTGTTCACATTTTGTTCACATCTTTCATATATCATAAACTTATCGGAAGTGTTAATAAAATACTTCTGACTCCCCCAATAAAACTTTTTTCATACCGGGTCGTTCGGTTCCCCGCCGAGCGGCCCCTCCTCCCAAAAGAACAGCCGAAAGGCTTTTATTTTTTGCTTAATAGATTCCGGAGCCGAAAGGCTCTCTTTTTTTGCCCAAAAATCATACAAAAGGTATTCGTCACCACTAAAGCCAGGCAGCACAAACAAGTGTGCACTGTCCTATGCACGCAAAAGACCGCGCAGGATACTCTCCTACGCGGCCTTTCGTGTTGGTTAAAAACAAGTTACATGAAGTCGCGCTTCGCTAAAAGGAAGGGGCTTCTTCGAACGAACATAACAATTATGCAAGTAAAGCTCCAAGGTTCTTGCAAGATGAGATAGCTTCATCGTCAGGAGCATTGTTTGCAAGAACGCTGTCTGTTACAAGGTTAGCACCTGTAGCCTTAGCATCTGCTTCCCAGAGGCGCATCCACTCGCCGTCTCCCCATCCGTATGATCCGAACAGACCGATCTTTTTGCCTGAAAGAGCACTTTTAACGCTTTCATACATAGGCTCGAATTCGCTCTCTTCAAGCTGCTCTGCGCCCATTGCAGGACAGCCAAATGCTATTGCATCATATGTTGAAACATCATCCTTAGTAAACTGACCTGCAGGGATGATATTAACCTCTGCTCCGCTGCCTGTGGCACCATCTGAAACAGCCTGTGCCATAGCTGCTGTATTACCTGTTCCGCTCCAATAAACTACTGCTACTTTTGACATAACCCTATGTCTCCTTTCATTATTAGGTAAATTTGATTTGACTTATCTTTAGAAATTCACGCCACTATGTGAATTTCAAGAGAAATTTTTATATCTTAACTGCGAGTTTGGAGAGCTTAGTCCCCCTCTTCCATTCTCTGCAATAGATATCTGTACATTTGTTAAAAGAGTCAAACATCTTCCTGGCAGCCTGCTCGTCGCCATAAACTTTCCAGGTTCCGACACATTTGCAGCCATCAGGATCTTCCATGAATCCCTTAACATCTTCCGGAGGATAACTTAGAAAAAGACCTATCTCATGAGGAAAAAATTCGCTGGACTTGCAGCTTCGAAGCCTTCTGATCAGTTCCATCATGCAAGATGAATAGTCGCATCTTGAGTACCCCGCTGCGTCCAGGATCTCCCAGGCCCTTTTGTCACTTAGATCTCTTTGGAGAAAAGAAGGTCTGAACATATATACAAGAACTCTTCCCTTGTGAAATCTTAGAGGGTACAGGCATATTCCCTTGGGAACCAGCTCATCATTTAGTGTTCTTAGTTCATCCATGGTCTTTTGTCTGGACTCATATGGGCAGGACATTAGATTCCCAGTCTTAAGCCCCGCAAGCGTAGGTGCCCCATAGTAGACAACTTCTTCTTCAGACATCTCTCCTCCTTGTGTCATACGCCAGCTTATACTTTTAGTATATTGGGTCCCATTCCCTTTTATTGTATTAGCATTCGCTAATTAGCATTTGCTAACATGCAGCGTAAAATGACGGCCGGAATGATTATATTCCGACCGTCTTTACAATACATCATTTTGAGAATGATTGTCAAGTTCATTTAGAATATAAACTGTAAATATATAAAATCTCATGAATCCCAGATCTTATTACAGCATCTGCCTCTGGATCATCCTGACAAACTCGTGATTATTACGCGTATGTGAGAAGAGGTTGATGACCTGATCTACAGCATTATCCGCCTTAAGTCCATTGAAACCCTTACGCATATGATTAACAGCTTCAAGTTCATCCGGCATAAGCAGAAGGTCTTCTCTTCTTGTAGAAGATTTCGGTATATTGATAGCAGGGAATATCCTTCTCTCCTGAAGCTTCCTATCAAGGATCATCTCCATGTTACCTGTTCCCTTGAACTCTTCGTATACTACGTCATCCATCTTGGAACCGGTCTCTATAAGAGCTGTTGCAAGGATAGTAAGGCTACCGCCCTCTCTCATATTCCTGGCTGCGCCAAAGAATCTCTTTGGCATATGAAGAGCTGCCGGATCAAGACCACCTGACAGAGTACGACCTGACGGCGGCACTACCTGATTGTAGGCTCTTGTAAGTCTTGTTATGGAGTCAATTAAGATCATAACATCTTTCTTGTGCTCTACAAGCCTTCTTGCACGCTCTATAGTCATCTCAGCAACCCTTGTATGATGCTCAGGAAGCTCATCAAATGTAGAATAGATAACTTCTGCATTTTCTCCTGTTATGGATTCCTTGATATCTGTTACTTCCTCAGGACGCTCATCTATCAAAAGAATAATAAGATGGATTTTAGGATAGTTTTTCTGGATAGACTTGGCTACGTCTTTTAACAAAGTTGTCTTGCCGGCTTTAGGAGGAGATACTATCATACCACGCTGCCCCTTACCGATAGGACATATAAGATCCATGATACGCATGGCGATACTACCGCCTTCACGCTCAAGATTAAGCTTCTCATTAGGGAAAATAGGTGTCATCTTCTGGAAGCTGGTCCTGGTAGCTGCCATCTCCGGAAGATATCCGTTAACAAGGCCTAGTTTGATCAAGGCTCCAAACTTATCATTGCCGGACTTCTCTCTTGCGATTCCTTCAAGGATATCACCTGTACGAAGTCCAAGTTTTCTAATGATAGCCGGTGCCACATATACATCATTTTCACCGGGGAGGTAATTCTCACATCTGATAAATCCGAATCCGTCAGGCATTACTTCAAGTATACCTGATGCAGGAACGCCGCTTACTTCCTGCTGAGTAGCCGGCTCTTCAGAAGGCTTATCTGCAGGCTTATCTATAGGCTTATCAGAAGCTTTATCTACTGTATTATCTTTTCTATCTGTTTTGGATTCAGGTCTTGATTCCTGTCTAGTATCCTTAATAAATGTCTTCTTATTATCATGCCTTATATCATGTTTATTATCATGTCTTCTGTCACGACCATCGCCGTGTGCATGCCCTGCAGAAGCTCCCTGAGGCTTTGCAGGCGCTGCCCCACTATCAAAAGAGGCATTATCTGATGCTCCCTTATCCGAAGAGGGCTTGTCAGCATCCCCATTATCAGACAACGTATTATCTGATACCTTCTTATCTGAAACATCCCGCTCCACAGATGCGCCAGATACAGCCTTGTTCCCAGTCTTAAGTTCCTTCTCATCAAGCTCTACCATAGCATCGATGATCTCAGATTTCTTAAGCGTAGTTACAGACTTGATCCCGCGTATCTTGGCCAGTGCGCGCAGATCTGACAATTTCAGAGTTTCATATCGCTCTCTCATAAATCTCCTTTTCCGTTTTTGATTAAGATTATTAATCTGGATTTAATTCATGAAATATTTATATGAAAAAAAGTCTTCTCATGCTAATGATCAGTGGAATTCTAAAGTAAATGATTCTAGAAAAGCTCGATACACCTTGACTTTGCGGCTTAAATTAATCGCTTCAACTAAAAAACACATAATTCTCCAAATTTATTATCGGAATATAAGCTGGATTTATTAGTTCTTTCTATTTCAACGGGAATAAACACAGAATAAAATACCGTCTAACCGAATTATAAACATTTCATTTATACAAATAGATAAGAATAAATGAGCAATCCGAATAATTGACGGTATTACATTTATTATGATATCACATCGCGTTCATGATGTGGATATAGAATATTAATTTTTTAGGTTCACCCCACTTTAACGGACCACCATCCATGCAAAGACTTTGGAGATGTAGCCCTATCCAAGTAATAAACTACCATAACTTCCCACTTGGACGGACCAGCATCCCCAATGCATTTACAGGGGCAGGCAGTATATAAATCATTGTCACACTTTTTAATCATTTTATAGAATTCATGAGCGTGATAGCTGGAGATTTTTATTCTGCCAGGGGTCTGCATGTCTGAGCGAAGCGAGTTTCAGACCCCAGAATAAAAATCTTCAGATATCATGCCATGAATTGTTAAAATGATTAACAGTGTGACAATGATTTATATACCGCCTGCCCCTGTAAATGCATTGGGGATGCTGGTCCGTCCAAGTGGGAAGTTCCAAAACTATATTTAATAATCAACTTCCATAAGGCACAGTCCCTGCGCCTTGGCAGTAGGACCGGCAAGTTTTCTGTCCTTGGCTTCAAGAACTTCTCCGACCCTCTCCGGAGTCATCCTTCCAAAACCAACTTCAAGAAGAGTTCCTGACAAGATCCTCACCATATTCTGAAGGAATCCGTTACCATGAAAATACATCCTGATATATGGTCCTTCCTTCTCTATCTCAATAGAATCGACACATCTTACAGTAGATTTCCTCATACGAGGATTAGCACAAAAGCTCTTAAAATCATGAGTTCCTATAAGATATTCTGCTGCCTGTCTCATAGCCCTTACATCAGGCTCCTGATCCAGAACATTCACATATCTACGATCAAAAACAGGTTTACTGTCCCCGTAGTAACAGGTATATCTGTAAGTCTTACCAAGAGCATTGTATCTTGCATGAAACCTTTCAGATGCATCTTTTAAATCTTCAATAGCAATATCATCCGGAAGATATCTATTAAGATAGCTCTGAATATCTGCTGATGTCATATCAGTATCAAGATGAACATTGGCAACCTGGCCTATGGCATGAACACCTGCATCTGTACGACCGGAAGCTATGACTTTAACAGGCATGCCGGCATTTATCAAAGCCGTATTATCGTTATTATCCGCGGTATCTTCACCTGAGATCTTGCCAAGAGTTTTGAGAGAAGTTTTTTCGCTCGTTAAAGCACCTTCGCCCATCTCATCTTCAAGCATCCTTCTAAGGACTGTCTCTATCTTACCTTCAATAGTCATCTCTACACCGGGCTGAGATTCCCATCCCTGAAATCTCGTACCGTCGTATCTTATTTTCATTTTAAAATTTCTTTTCATATAGTTCTTCCCTGTTCTATTTTGTATTTGGCATTCTTAATTGTATTATGTATTCTTAAGTCTATTTCGGAATCTGATCATATGAATCCATCATCCTTAGCAACAAGCTCATTCCACAAGGCTCATGCCGCTATCATAGCATCTGTCATGCAATGCATCGTAGAGCCACTTCTCCATGGATACGCCCTCAGCATTTGGAAGATGGAAGTTAAGGTTTCTGATGTTAGTATGGATCGTTCCGCCTTTCATCCCGCTCTTCATGACCATTTTGTTCTTAAAGTTATTAATATAAAAATGAAATTCAGGATTGATCTGCCTAAGCTGCGTCAACATCACTTTCATCTGTTCATAGAACTCTGCCTGTATATCCTTGTCAGAAGCAAAGATCTTATTGGCTACATCATTGTAATAAGCGCTCAGAAGATAATCATGAGTTGACGACGAATACAGATATCTAAATCTGTCTCCGTATTTGTTATAAAGTCTTCTATACCAGTCAACTGTTATATTATCAGAAGTGATAGCCTGCCATAGCTCATCCGGAGCCTTCCAGATGTCTCTGGCAGTATCCCTCCATCCATCATACAGAAACTGTCCACTATCCGAAAGTACCGTAATATCCTCACACTTTGGATAATAGTCGTCTACGATCTCACCCGCAAGAGCAGGAACTGCAAAGGCACCTGCACTGTCTCCTGCTATCAGGAGCCTTTTGGGAGTCTTGAAATATTTTTTTACCATTTCCATAGCACTTCTAAAATTAGTATACCCATGAAAATGGATCACATCATCAGCGCCTTCACTATTCTTGAACTCATAATCGTTGTTGCCGACATGGAGATCCCCTGTAGCATAAGTTATGATGACCTGTGAGAAATTCTTGAACTTGTTTCTGGGATTTATATCTTCTGTGATGCCGGAACGGATATTCATGATCTGTGTAAAAGGTCTTAGATTGCTCCAGTAAAAATTGGGTATTCCGGCAGTAATAGTTCCTCCTGAAGAGGGTCTTGCAGCTGTATAGGAATTCCAGGCAACTCCCCCTCCTGACAGGAAGATAAGAAGGTTTTTGGGACTACCTTTTTTGATATAAATATAATATTCCGAACCATCTCCTGTTAGTCCCTTGGGGATATCGACCCTGTACCAGGTGTTTATAGACGGTTCTTCATTGTCGCCAAGTTTTGCTACTCCCAGATGAGTATTGGCAATCATATCACTTACACTATTCTCAAAATAGTCACCAACGCGGTAGGCAAAAGCCAGTCCGCGTTTTAGATTATCAATGTTAGTCTGTTGTTTTTGTGGCATTTTTGTCCTTTACATGTTCCAGAATTTGGCAGACGCATTCTTAAGGTCTCTGAACCTGAACAGAATGATCGCTGCAGCAAGTATCAGATATAGTGCAACACATATTACCGCAGGCCACATGAATATATTGGTCTCACGGATTATCGGTATGAGCTGGATCATAGCTACAACAAAGTCAAAGATAAGATAATTGACATAGTCTTCCAGATGGGCTCTTGTCACAATTCCTATCAGTATAGTAAAACACAAAAGTGCTATAAGTGTCATAGGTATCGTCCATGCTATATCCCAGCCGCGGTTTCCAAAAACGCGGTCCGTACAGTACGATATCAGCATCACCGCATAGGCTTCGAAAGTTACAAGCTTTAGTATATTGCCTCGAAGCATGATAGCTACTACCATATCAACCCATACTACAAGACTAGCAGTTATGACTACTCCCGGCCATGAAGAATCAGTATTGCCGATCTGATGAACCAGGATGAATCTTGCAGACAGCATTATGATAACGACTACTGCCAGAATAAATGTCAGTATTTTAAGAAGTGATACTCTTGAAACTCTTTTCTTAAGAACAGGATATGCAGGTGCCTCAGGTGTTCCTGTAAGGCGTCCCTGGCATAAGGGGCACTCTGTCTTATATCCTCTAACTTTGACTTTACATTTAGGACAGTATTGCATCAGACAGGTTCTCCTTCCATATCACCGTTTTCTTCTTCCGGTTTTTCAAACTTTACTTCTCTCTCCTGATTCTTCTCCCAGATCAGGACTGTATCAATATCCACATTGTGATCAGAGCTTGTGACTTCTACGTCTATTCCCATTTTTACAAGTCTTCTGAAGAAATGGAGCATGATCTCATGGGTTGTATATGCGCTGACTTCACCAAAGACCATCTTGTCCTTGAAGCTGGATACGCATATCTGTTCGGATATAGCAGTCATGAAGCATGAAAATCTGTCAATGTAGACCCCAACTTCCGGCGGCATGTCAATGTTACCAAGATTGGACATAGTGCTAGTCACACCCTTCTTGGCAACTCTGTTGATACCCTGAACTGTAAAATTCTTAATAAAAAGAGGGACAACTTTAACAGCTATGTTGTGCTCTAAAGCTGCATATGAGTTCATGGTCATTGTGATCTTGTCTTTGGACAGCTGATCTGCAAATGACTGCTTGACATATTCTATGATCTCAGGAAGTTCCTCACCCTGCTTATACAGATCGTATACTATTGTGATAGTACCGTAGAAATTACGGGTTGTCTCTGAAGGGAAGTACTGCCTTAAGTTAACAGGAACGCTTACAACTATGGGCTTTTTCCTGTCACGCACACTCATCTCATCAATAACAGCTGCTATATAAACAGCTGTAGCCATGATACCTACTGAGGTATTGTACTCTTTTGCAAGCTTCTTGAACTGTGATACAGACACGCAGCCTTCTATAAGATGTGGCTGTCTGTCAGGGTCCGGATCACCCTTAAGAGAATATGCTCTCTTACTTGAAAGGGATTTGAGCTGCTTAAGTCCTACTGACCTTTGATAGAAGTGACGGAAGGCATCATCATCCTTCTCTTCCTTGGAAGAAGTCTCTTCATTCCAGTCTGAAAGGTTAAGATTATACCTTTTGGATACATATACTGTAACCAGTTTTCTAAAGAAAATAAGCGCTCCTGTTCCATCCGCAAGAACATGGAACATCTCAAGATTGATACGATTCCTGTAATAGAATACCCTGTAAAGAAGTGTCTTTCTACCGGGAAAATAGATCTGTGAACATGGTGGAAGGTTCTCTTCCTCAACCAAAGGATGCAGATTATCACGGTGTTCGAGATAATACCAGAATAGTCCTTTTCTCAAAACACTGTTAAAATATGGGAACTCCTCTATTACTTCGTCAAGGGCTTCCTGCAGGATAGCAGGATTGACCAAGTCCTTAAGTTCGCAGCTTATTCTGAATACTCTTGTGTTGGCTCCCTGGACTGTTGACGGGATGATCTTGGCCGCATTGTCCAGCTGATACCATTTTCTATTTGTCTGTGCCATGTGTGCCTCGTACATCGGCAATAACTGCCGTTATTATTTATCATTTGGGTCTGGTCTTGTTTTAGACCAGGGGCTAATCTCTATACCTTGCCCCCTGTGGTGCCTTCATTTAGTCTTTGTATATCAATTTCAGATATATTGCCATCCTTACATTCAAAGCAAAAGAACTGACAGTTACCGACTTTGATATTCCAAAAATCAGATAGATCACTGCCTCTTAGATTAGTAAGAAGCGCTCTCATGCATGCACCATGCGTCTGTATCAGTATACAATCAGAAGGCTCATATTCTTTTTCCATATCTTTAAGAAAAGAAATAAAATCTCCTGCTCTTCCAACTATACTGTCATAAGTCTCAACGCCTTTTTTTGGTTCGCAGTTAACGTATTCCTGCGGGTTTTCAAAAAGCTCTTTTTCCCTGGCCTTGACAATGTCATAGTCTGTGCCTTCAAGCTCTCCGAAATACATCTCCTTGATGCGTTCATCAACTACAAACTGTGATCTGTCAATCCCTGTTATAAGTTCTGCCGTCTCTATGGCTCTGTCAAGAGGACTTGAATATACCTTTTTGATACTTATCCCCTCATTTTTAAGTCTAAGCCCTGCTTCACGAGCCTGATCTCTTCCGGTATCATCAAGGGGAATATCGGTAGCTCCCTGAAAAAGCCTTTCTTTATTCCACCTGGTCTCACCGTGTCTTACAAAATACCAATACATAACCTAACGTTTTCCTATCTATTATTTATCAGATTTCTTCTACTATAACATCTCCTGATGCACGTCTTACAGCTTCTGCTGCCTGCACAAGGCTAAGGAACTTCTTGTTTCTTACAAGTTTGAGCTGTCTGTTGGCAAAGCGAAGCTGGATGCCGTAATGATTAAGGACAGGGCCTTCCTGCATGCTAACACGCTCTTCCATGATATCGGGATCCTGAAGATCCTTATCAATATATATGCGAAGAAGCGCAGCAATGCACCTTCCAAGAGCCATGGTACCGTCACTTCTTTGAACACTTACGGTATCTTCTGCTTCCATACTCCAGGAAGGAATATAATGACATATTCCGTAAGCACAGTCAATTTCTGTGATCCCACTATCGCCTTCAAGATGAACCCAGGCTATATTGTCTTCGATGAATATCTCTGACACATGCCTTATCTGTTCCCTGCAGGTGACGGATATATTATCGCAATCCACAAGTGCTATCTGACAGTGGAGATTTTTCTTCCTGTCACGTGATGATAGATCTGTACTGTCAAAAACATTGGATTCATGCTCTGCAGCTTTGGAAGCAGTGCAGGATGAATCATTATCATCCACAGCTGTATAATCTGCACTCTCTTCATCTATAGAAGCTTCGGATGCGCTTATACTTTCTTTAATGTTTTTAATAGCATTACTATCTTTACTATTGTTTATATTATTACTACTTTTAATATCTTTGCCATCTTTATAATCTATATTGCCTTCTATCTCTTTAATCACAAACTTGCCTGCCTGTAACTGAAGGTCTTTATCCAAGGCTTGACTGCCTGTAACTGCAGCATCTGCCTTCAAAGCATCTTCAATATCCTGATTATCATATGCCGCCTCAGTTTTAGAAAGCGAAGTAATACTCTTTTGTGATAGACCCGGACGTACTCCTTCTATAAGTACAGGATTCCTAAAGCTTCCTGACCTGAAAAGGACATACCTTTCAGACGGATACTCAAAAGGCCCGGCCGAAGGCATCAAAGGTCTGTGATTACCGATAAAATCAGTATCAAAGACTATAACAGAGCCGTCCGGATTTTCAAATCTCTGTTCTGGCTCAAAGGCAGTCCCAAGCTCTTTGGAAGTAAGTAGTCTTTTTTCTCCCCTTGGCATAAAAGCAAAGAGATTGGTCATAAATGCGCACTCATTACCTTCATCCGATATCCTGAAGGTGACCTTGTGCTTGTTGTCAACATATGCATCCTTCTCCTTGGGAGATGGAAGAGCACCGTTAAAATAATAATTGCCTTCAAAATATACCGGCAGATGATCATAGTAAGCATCCCTATTGGAAGGTCTTGTCTTAAAACCTGACAGATACTCTTCCATAGACGGATAATCTTTGTATGCGATAGTGCCACAGGACAGAGCTGTCAACTTACCTATTGTAGCACTCTTTGATTCAAGATACACTTGAAGATCATCACGGACAGGTTTTTGGACGAATACATTATTACAAAATCTTGCATCACCATGAAGGATAGTCATAAATCCGGCTATCATGGTAGAATGCGGCACGTGATAAGGAGTATACCTGTCTGTAGCAAATATATGCCCGCCATTATCAGTCCCTTTACCTACATAGGTAAAAGAACCTGCGATAAAGTTATGGACAAGGGCGATCCCCTGTGTTGACAGCCTGCAGGCAATATCTGATAACAAGAGGTTATCGTCTATAAGAGTCGGCCCATGAGAAACCTCGACAAATATATCTTCGCCAAGAGATAGTCTGCTATCTATCTGTGTTCCCACAGGAGGTACATTATCATGAAAAAGGTTACCGGTAACTCTGGTACCCTGTGCCTGCCAGTCAAGCCACAGTCCCCGTATGCAGTGATCTATGCGATTACGCCTTATAAGAGTATCTATAGCCGCATGAAGCTTGATACCGCCAATTTCAGCACCTGCAAGGTTATTTTTACACCCTATATGATGGATATGATTGTCTTCAATTGTAGAAAAGATGCCGCCCATGTGTCCCACGATACCTGCCTGGCCACAGTCATGGATGTTACATCTTCTGATGATATGAGAACCTACTGTCTCCTTGTCCCAGCCTTCATTCAAGGCCTGACATACAGCATCCCTCTGGGTCTGTGTGCCATCTTTGAGATAGGTAGTAGTCCATTTATTCTCATTAGCAGGCTGCAGATACTTGCCTAGCGAGATACCGCTGCACTTGGATTCAGTTATCTCGCAGTCTTCGATGATCCAGCCCTTGGACCAGTGAGGTCCCACCATTCCTTCCTGATGCGCAGTAGGAGGTGCCCAGTTGGTAGCTGCCTGACAGATCTTGAAACCAGAGAGCGTAATATATCCTATGCCTTCTTTGCTTGGATAAAAGCAGGTACTGCGAACACTGATCTCAACATTTTCTATATTAGGATCATAGCCTCTGAAATTGGCCTTAAATACAGTATAAAGTCCATCCCTCGACTGCTCGCAATACCAGACAAAGAGCGTATCACCCGGATTCCAGGAAGACTTCATGGTCACAGGCTTTTCAACTTCCTGATATGAAAAGACCTCGTACATGGACCTTCCGTTCAGGAACACGTCTCCAAGATGAGCCTTCTTCCTTACATCAAACCAGTCTCCTCTTACAAACTCAGTAAAGGGATTTCGCTCTGGGAAGACAGAATTAGGAACTTCGCATGACCATACGCTCTCAGATTCTCTTTTCCAAGGGCCGACCTTCTCTGCTCCCGTTATCACTGCGCCAAGATGACTTGAGCTTCTGTACACTATGGGCATACCTTCTTCGCCGCCTAGCGGCGGATCAACTCTCTCCCTGTATATGCCGGGAGAGACGATGATTTCATCACCGGGAAGTGCCACATTAGCAGCTTCCTGTATAGTTTTAAAAGGATGTTCTCTTGATCCGTCACCACCTGCAAAGTTGTTCTGCGCTACATAATAATACATAAGTCCACTTCCTCCCGTATAGGATCAGACAAGACCGTCATCTTACTCGCTGACTTCTTCGCTATTCATCTGTTAATTCCTGGATATAAAATCAAAATACATTTTTATATAGCGTAGTTACGCTCTCCAAAGATTCCTGTGCCGACACGGACAAGTGTAGCACCCTCTTCTATGGCAACTTCATAGTCTCCTGTCATGCCCATAGACAGAGTATCCATAGGCTCTTTGGTAAGTTTCATCTCATTGGCCTTATTCAAAAGCTCTTTAAGCCCTCTGAAATACTGTCTGTTAGACTCAGGGTCCTCAGTATAAGGGGCGATAGTCATAAGGCCGCGGATACGCAGATGTTCAAAATCCTTGATGCTCTCTATAAAGGAAATGCACTCAGAAGGGGCAAGTCCGAACTTGGTATCCTCTCCTGCCATGTTGACTTCACATAATATGTCCATGACAATATCGTGCTTAGCTGCCTGCTTCTCAATCTCCTGGGCCAGCTTTAAGTTATCTACCGAATGGATCATATCTACCATTCCGGGCAGATATTTAACTTTATTGTTCTGAAGGTGTCCTATCATATGCCAGTGAACATCTTCCGTAATCTGGGAAGTCTTGTCACGAAGCTCCTGAACTTTGTTCTCTCCAAAGACAGTAGCTCCATGCGACATAGCTTCTCTGATATCAGATACAGGCTTGGTCTTACTTACAGCTATAAGTGTAACTGACTCTCTTGGCCTTTTAGCCCTGTCACAGGCAGCCTGGATCTTCTTTTCAACTTCATCTAAATTCTCTGTGATATTACTCATGATATGCCTTTCATTTTTAGATTTTTACTTTTTATATTCTACCACACTGCCAGAATGCTTGCACCCTTCACATAAGGCAGCTGCGCCGCAGATACTATTTTTTTATTTGGAAAAAATGTTCATTTCTTTTGACAGGTTACCCAAAAATTGTCATTTTTCAGTTTAATTTCAGATAAAGGTTGTACCATAAACTTGTTTTTGATAAAATAGATGGGCAGGTTTTTGCCTGCCACTAAACTAAACAGACTGTCTAACCCCATTAAATACAAGGGCAGTCAGAAAGAGTCATGAATATGAAAAAAAGATTTGCTTCTCTTTTTGTAACAGGTCTTTGTGCCGCTATGGTCGTTGGATGTAGCTCTAATGATGCAGGCACACAGCCATCTACAATCGGTTCATCAGCTACAGCAGTTGAGACAACACCTTCTGATACTACAACAACAGATGCTACTACAGAAGATGTAAGTCAGGAAGTTACTACTTCTACTGAAGTTCCTGAAGGAATGTACCTTAGCGAACTTACAGGCGAGCCTATCGACGAGTCTCTAAAGGATCAGCGTCCTATCGCTGTTATGGTTGATAACGAGCTTACAGCACTTCCTCACTACGGAACAGCTGAAGCAGATATCGTTTACGAACTTATGAACAGCACTAAGAACAATCGTATCACACGTCTTATGTGCATCTTCAAGGACTGGGAGTCTATCGAACAGCTCGGAAGTATCAGAAGTACAAGACCTACAAACATCGTACTTGCTGCTGAGTTCAACGCAGTACTGTGCCACGATGGTGGTCCTTACTACAATGACAGCTACTTCAAGCAGAACCTGTTCGCAGATCACTTCTCAGGTATCTTCTCTCGTGTAAACAACGGTAAGTCCCGTGAGTTCACAGAGTATATCGTATCTGGAGATCTTGACAAGGCTTTCTCTAACTCAAGCATCTCTACTACTTACAACGATAACCGTTTTGAAGATGGCGAGAAGTTCTATTTCGCAGATTATGGTACAACAGTTGATCTTGCTGCAGAGGGAACAGAGGTTTCTGACGTAACAGAAGTTGTTCTTCCTTTCTATCACAACAGCTCAACTCTTAAGTACAACCCTGATACAGAGATGTATGAGTACTATGAGTATGGTGATGCTCACCTTGATGCAGAAGACAATGAGCCTCTTGCATTCGACAATGTAATCCTTCAGAACACAAGCCATTCACAGCTTGATGAGAACGGATACCTTGTTTACAACTATCTTGATAACGGTGATCAGTGCACAGGTTACTACCTTACAAAGGGTCAGTGCATCCCGATCTGGTGGATCAAGGGTTCACAGGAAGCTCTCACATACTACTTCACAGATTCTTCCTACTCACAGGAGCTTCAGATCAACACAGGTAAGACTTATGTTGCACTTGTTCCTCGTGATACATGGAGCGAAGTTGAACTGAACAAGTAATTCAAAAATCCACACCTGCTTCTTACAAGAAGCGGTGTGGATTTTTTTACGCCTGCGCCATCACTTTTTTTGTGTTAGCATTTTATTTTTTCTTAATTCTATGTAGTTGAGGTCTAAGGACAATCTGTGGTATTACTACTCCTTGTGGCCTTTCTAAGACATATCTCACTGCTTCTGCAACTTCTTTTGGATCAAGGCTTGCCCTAGACGCATCATCCGCTTCAAAGTCGGCGTTCCTATATAAGTTACTTCTTGTCATGTCGGGCATGATGGTGGTGACTTTTACGCCGTACTTTCTGGCTTCATCGAATATGCTGTTGCCAAAGCTAAGTAGTCCTGCTTTTAAAGCGCCATAAGCAGCTCCGTGGGGATTGGAGGATGATATGGCTGTTACAGATGCTATATCTATTATGGTTCCTTCATGCTTCTTTAGGTCTCTTAGAAGGATCTGAGTCAGGATCATGGGTGCTTCTAAATTGGTTCTGACCATCTTTCTGATCTTATCATGGCTTATCTCTTCGTGGAGTCCGTAGTAAGCGCAGGCAGCATTATTGATAAGGATGTTTATATCATTTTCTTTCCTTATAGCCTTTACTTCCCTCACAAGGGCATCTGTATCTGTGATATCGCAGGCTATCTTTCTGAAGTTTGGGTTACTTATAAGTGTATCATCTGTCTTTGTAAAGTCTCTGCCTATTCCGTATACTATATAGCCTTCGCTGCATAGCATGAGAGCAATCTGTTCTCCTATGCCTGAGGATGCACCTGTAAGGAGGACAACTTTATTGTTTAGATTTTCATCTTTAGTATTTATGTTATCTTCTCTATTATTTAGGTATTCATCTTTATCATTTATGTACTCTTCTCTATTATTGAAGTTTTCATTTACATTATTCATGCTTAACCTCACGCCGCGAGCAAAACGAATTACTAATGGTTCAAATTGATGGAGCTCGCGTCATCAATTTGTTTTTTTGATAACGGAACATTTTCAAACTTACGTCTCTTCCCACCTGAATATATTGGCATCAGGGCAGATTTTTAAGATCTTACTTGTAAGGAAAGACTCCATCTCTTCTGTCAGTTTCTTTGGGTAGTGATAGTATCCTTCATCCAGAATATATGGATACTGCACCGCAGAAGATACCGGCATTACTTTTCTCATCTTCTTAAGATAAGCTTCTGATATTCTAAAACTTCCTACGCTGAAGTCTCTTACCTTAGTCATATCTATAGCTGTACTTACTTCTTCCAGCATATCGCTGTAAACTTGTTTCCAGTTTTTTCCAGGCATAGGGTTTTCATGACCACCCGGAATATAGATCATGGGATCAAAGCATAGTCTTACAGGCCATCCGGATTTTAGATAATGCGCAGCAGCTTCCAGTCTTCCTGATAGTCTTGCAGAGCCGTGCTCATACTGTTTAATGACAGGGTCTGGCGAAATAGTCCATGCGAATATAACTCTGTCACATGGCTCTATATCCAGGTCACCTCTTCCGCATTTGGTACGTATTTCAATCGTAAGATTTTCATGACTTTTAGTAAACTCTACCCATTTTGATACAAATCCCGTAAGGCTCTCAAGTGCCATAAGGTCTGTATCATAGGATACGCATAGATATACCGGGAACTTTGAAAGCAGCTCTTCTACTTCTTTGAAGATGTCTTCTATGTTCACGAATATTACAAGATTGGCAGAAGGATACATTCCTTTTAGGTAGCAATATTCGCAGTCGTACAGGCAGTTCATGATACATGAAGTATAATAAAAATGACTATTGCCAAAATCCTGACACACAGGAGCTCCGTCATATACAAGGCGACCTTTTTTGGATGCCAGTATCAGATTCCTTGCAAGGCGCTGAGCACTAAAATCCTGTCTTTTCCTGTTGAATACATCTTTGTAATGATCTATTACAATTACGCGTGAATCAGGAAAGTGACTCAGGATATCATCTGCTTTGCCATTACCTAATAATTCTTTTTCTACATATATATGCTTAAAAGCATTTTGAAAAATATTTTCTCCGTCCATATCCCCGGTCTCCACAAATCCAAAAGACTCATAATCAATATGTTCCTTTATTGTACGAAAAAAGAGCTCCAAGCACAAGGTTTGAAGCTCCTTATAATATCAGTGTTTATGCGATCTGATGAGTCTGGTTTTGACTATCTTGCAGCGATGATCTCCTCAGCCATGTCAAAAAGCTCATCAGCTGTCATGTCAACGTCAAAACCCATCACAACATAGACAATGCCATCCATTTCAAAATCCACTACACTCACAAAGTCGGTATATCGTTCATCACTTCCAACACTGATAAAGAAGTGTTTATCTGTTTCTGCTCGCTGCAGCTCCTCCTTTGTAGGTTCTTCATCTTCAGGAAGATTTAGATACTCATCGCAGTTATAGTACACTTTTATACCATCAAATTCCCTGATGGACATGTCCCTTGCTTCATCACGAGGCTCACTATACATATCAGCCTGATTCATATGCAAATAAAGATCCGGACATCCGTCTTTAACATAAGTTATAGATATTCCCTTAAACTGCCCGAGATCATTGCCGTCAGCATCCTGAGTTTTTGCTTCTTCCATCTCCATGTTATCAAACATATATCCATTGCTGAATGTCTCAACAGCAGCGATATCCATACCGACCTTTTCTTCTAGCTTGGACAGATCCTCATAATCTGTTGTTCTGGTATCTATTCTGTTCCAGCTTACAATCCCAGCTACTTCACCTGCTGCAAATGCTGTAGCACTAAACAGTGTCAGACATGCTGCAAGCGTTATTGCTAGTTTCCTAATATCAAGTTTTCCTCTCATACGACCTCCATTTGTAGCTCCACCATTCATTATCCTGTGGACCATACGCTCTTTTTCATAATCAGAATAATTGATGCTCTCCATGGACTGCCTATAGTTGTCAATTCTTTCATTTTGCATATTGTTCACCTGCCTTGTAAAAACACGCATACTCATCTGATAGTACATCTTTTAGAATTCTTCTGCCTCTTGAGAGATATTTTGAAACTGCGGTTTTTCTTTTTCCCATAATATCTGCAATCTCTTCTGTGCTGTACCCCTCATAGTAATGAAGGTATATTGCTGCTCTGTAATTGCCGGGTAGTTTCCATATCTCTTCGAGTACCTCAGATTTCTTTGTCTGTGGTGCTTCCTCCTTGGCAACTTCATCCAGCGCTACCGTTTTCCTAAAGAAAGCGCTTTTCTTAAGGTCATGGCATGCATTTATTGTCGTTCTGACCATCCATGCCTTTTCATGCTCTCTGCTTTCGAATGATATATTTCCGGTTAAATACTTTAAGAAAACGGTCTGGCAAATGTCGTCACAGTCATAAGTGTGTTGAAGGTAGTTGTAACTAATCCTCTTGATCATATCAGAGTAGTCCTTTACAACTCGCCTGACTTCCTGTTCATCCATGTGAGTAATCTCGCTTTCTGTTTCTTTTTAGAAGGCCTTCTACATATAATACGATTTATGAAGTCCAAACTGGACACTTATCAAAAAAAATTATAAAAATCTCTAGTCACCAGCTAATGACTGGCAACTAGAGAATGATAAATTTATATCTTTTGTTTAATAATATCCATTTTAGGTATATGTATATTCTTAAATAGTAAACATTTAATGTTTTTTATACAAGGATCGTATCATTATCTTTCTATTTCAGTGCTGCCATCTATATAAGATCTCACTTCTTCTAACACTTTAAGACCCTGGCGCTTATCTCTGCATGGAAGCTTGTCATCGTCATAGAGCTTTGTAAGAATCTTCTCAAAGTCTATGCCGGCAATATCAGCATATCTAAGCAGCTGGTGTATCTGATGCTGCATGGTAAAAGAGGCATGGAGGTCTTCTATGAGACGATCTTGTATAGAAAGAAGCCCATCGCTTAAATCTGATACTACCAGATTATCTGCAAGAAGTTCAAGAGACTTCAGATATTCTACTACGTCATCCAGAGATTCCTGTGCCCTTGTTCTCACAAGTTCGGGTGTGATACTACCATCACCTTCATCTGTGATATATTTTAGGAAATGCATCTGATGAGGTCCTACAAAATGAGAAGCGGCCTCATATATAGCAGCTGCTTCCATGTCATATAAAGAGGGATCTGTTTCTTCTAAAAAAGATGTCTGCAATGTTCTTCCCTCATTGTTAGAAACGGAGGATTCGCCTTTGCCGTTTTCAAACTTCTTTTCATAGATCCTGCTGCCTGTTACTATCGTCGCTTCATCAAGGCTTGACTTAAGGAGCATATCAGGATAGAAGGTCCTGCCACTATCAATATTAACAATCTTGCTGCACAGGCAGATCCCGGACGGCTTTACATTACCATCAAGAAAAGCACAACTTCCGAAGTTAACTATTTGTATGTCATCAATATCAGTCTTATTATCAGCCAGAGCGTAGGAAGTTGCAGTTGCAGCATTTATAGGCCCCGGGCCTGTAATATAAAGGCATATACTATTATCATTATTACAATACTTTTTATAAAATCTATCTGCCTTGTCCTGCTTCAAGGACAGCTTCTTTATGACAGGCTCCGCTTCAGGATACAGCGCACACAAAACAATAATCATATCATTATCCCTTTAAGTATTTTAACTCAAACTTTAAGCTTTAATGATACTGCACCATTCAAGCTTAAAGTTTGTGTAGTCTAATACGAACTATTATACTACCAGTCGATAGGTCATTGTACATAATTAACCCTGTACTGTGATTAAAGAAAATGGCATAAGATTAGCATTCTCTTTGCGTACGATGTAGAAAACCAGAGTGAATAAGTGCATTTTTAGGCTTAATTATCACACAAATCAAGGTATAAAGCGAAAAATTTCGATTATTTTATCTTAAACCGTCTATTTATGCTTGTTTTTTTGCACTCATAGTGCTAGAATGTGCTTAGTTAGTTAATTTCAATACTTAAACGGAGGAAAAACAGATGAACAAAGCAGAACTCGTTGATGCAATCGCAAAGCAGACAGGTCTTTCAAAGAAAGATTCTGAAAAGGCAGTTACGGCATTTGTTGATGCTGTAACAAAGACTCTGAAGAAGAAAGGCAAAGTACAGCTTGTTGGTTTCGGTACATTCGAGACAGCTAAGAGAGCTGCAAGAAATGGTAAGAACCCTCAGACTGGCGCTACAATCAAGATTCCTGCAGCTATCGCTCCTAAGTTTAAACCTGGTAAGGCTCTTAAGGACGCTGTTAACGGCAAGAAGAAATAATCAAATAGTTATCCGGGGCTGTCTTGCGACAGCTCCTTTTTTAGTTTATAACGCAAACTTCCCACTCGGACGGTGCAGGATCACCAAAGGTTTTGCTAGAGCATCCGAGTGGGAAGTTTGAGTTTATAAAAAAATAATTTTATTATCTGTGACATTTTGCCGAATATAGTGTAGAATAACTCTTACAGATTTGATTGTGTACAATTTATTTACTCAAGGAGAACCAGTAATGCTTTTTTATATTGGAATCATTCTGATAACTGTACTATATATAGCTGTTTTGGAATTGTCCAAAAATATACTTATCAGCTGGGTTATCGGAATAATGGCATCATGTGGTGTGATTATCGCACATTTATTTTTCAAAAGATCAGGAAATTCATCATTTAAGACTTCACTACTCTTATGGATAATCCTTTTTGCAGTATTTGGAATAAATTATGTATCTACCACGCCGCCTTACAAGAGAGTTCCTGCTGTAGACAACAAGAATCCCGATGTTACAGAGGTAGTCAGTATCTCTCAAGGCGATCTTACAGGTGTTTATAATAAAGATCACTCGGTAAAGGTATACGCAGGTATCCCCTATGCCAAAGCTCCTATTGGTGATCTTAGATTCAAAGAGCCTCAATCTCCTGATAGCTGGGAAGGTGTAAGAGAATGTGATGAATTCGGTCCTATGGCTATGCAGTCAAGGTCAGGTCCCTTGTATGATAGTCTCTCACATATCCTGGGCTGGCATGACTATCAGATTAAATTCGGAGATGAGTATATTGAAGAGATGAGTGAAGACTGCCTATATCTTAATATATTCGCACCGGAAGATGCTGGTGATGAGCCACTTCCTGTTATCTTCTACATCCATGGAGGAAGTCTAACAACAGGTCATCCTTCCTATACAGAGTACAGAGGTGAAGACCTTGCTAAAAGAGGCGTTATATTCGTAGACTTCGCTTACCGCCTTGGAGTATTCGGCTACTATACTGCCGATGACCTTAAAGCAGAATCTGAGAATGACACCACAGGTAACTACGGACTCCTCGACCAGATAGCTGCGCTCCAGTGGGTATATGACAATATAGAAGCCTTTGGCGGTGATCCCGAGAAGATAACCATCGCCGGGGAGTCAGCCGGAGCTTCAAGTGTTAATGCCTTGTGCGTATCTCCTCTAACAGAAGGACTATTTAGATATGCAATTGCCGAGTCTAGTGGAATAGTAGCTTATAAGCCCTATCATACTTTCAGAAGCTACGATGAAGCTTTAGAGCAGGGAGATATAGTAAGAGATGAATTTGGAGTATCTTCGTCCAAAGAGCTTAGAGATATTCCTGCTGATAAGCTTCTTACATCCTCTTCTGTCCAGTCAGCTATGACTATAGATGGCTATGCGATAGTTGAGCAGCCTTATCTAACCTATGAAAAAGGTCAAAACCATGAGAAGGCTCTTCTAAACGGCTTTAATGCAAAAGAAGCTGATGCATTCCTTTTAGGAACTAAAGCAACAAGTGATAATTATGTAGATCTTTTGTCAGATGCCCTTGGACCATATGCAGATGATATGGCCAAAGTTGTTCCGGCAGACTCTCCACAAAGAGATCAGCACTTTATAGTAGATGCAATGGGAGATGCCAAGGGAGCTCTTAACATAAGCTATTCTGCTCTATGGTTTAGCTACTCACATTATGTATGGAACAATTATCTGATAGCGCAGAATGTCCCATGCTACGAATACTATTTTACTAAAACAAATAATATACTATCCAACTATCACGCAGGCGAACTCCCTTATGCCTATGGTAATCTCTGGAGACACCCTGGGCTCTACGATGAAGAAGATTACGCGCTCTCAGAAATAATGCAGCAGTACTGGGTCAACTTTGCAAAGACCGGCAATCCAAATGGCGAAGGCCTTCCTGAATGGAAGATGAGATCAGCTGACCAGGATCAGCTCCTTCAGCTGGATACACAGATCAAGATGATCGACGATCCTAATACAGAACTATACAAGATCATCGACTTGTACCAGCAGTCAACAATTTCATAAACTACGTTTAAGATAGCGAAAGCGACGATCTTGAATCGCCGCTTTTGTTATAATACTGAAACTTCGCACTTGCCAAACATACGCCACCCTTTGAGACAGCGCCGATGCGGATAGTTTATAATGCATTTTCATATCTTGAAGGTGTTATAATTCAGGGCATGATATCTGGATTTTTATATTCTAGGGTCTGAAACTCGCTTCGCTCAGACATGCAGACCCTAAGAAG
>JAEEGF010900646.1_pt1 | contig 49068 bp, 41 predicted proteins | sample 9134171 | NCBI WGS metagenome assembly JAEEGF01 (sample SAMN16246542, study PRJNA631951) | gut metagenome | biome: gut microbiome; feature: rumen; material: AP-attached | host: Bos | place: Iran: Karaj | collected 2018-10
GCGGAAGCGTCGACATCGAGCTCTGGCAGGAACGCTCGCCCAGGGGAGCCTCCTTCGTGCGCACCCACTTCGCCGTCAGGGACACCGGCATCGGCATGTCCGAGGAGTTCAAGTCCAAGATCTTCACGGCCTTCGAGCGCGAAGACAGCCGGCGCGTGCACAGGACGCAGGGCACGGGCCTCGGCATGGCCATCTCCAAGTACATCGTGGACGCCATGGAGGGTTCCATCGAGGTGGAGAGCGAGCCCGGCAAGGGCACGCGCTTCCACGTGGCCGTTGATCTGGAGCGCGCCGCCGAAGCCGAGAGCGGCATGAACCTGCCTCCGTGGAACATCCTTGTCGTGGACGACAGCGCGGAGCTGCGCAGGACGGCGGCTCTCTCCCTCAGGGAGCTCGGCACGCGGCCGCAGACATGCCGCAGCGGAGAGGAGGCCGTCGAGCTCCTGCAGAAGGCCCACGCCGACGGCAACGGGGACTACTTCGCCGCGCTCATCGACTACAAGATGGACGGCGGCATGAGCGGCGTCCAGACGGCCGTGAAGCTCCGCGAGCTTCTAGGGGAGAACGTCCCTCTTCTCCTGATCTCTGCCTACGACTGGGACGACATTGAGGTGGAGGCCAGGAAGGCCAGCATTGACGGCTTCATTCCGAAGCCGCTCTTCAAGTCCACGCTCTACCGGGCCTTGAAGCGGCTCATCGGCGACGAGGCGGGCACCCCGGAGGACGAGGCCGCCGAGGAAAAGACGTCGCTTGAAGGGATGCGCGTGCTGCTGGCCGAAGATCAGCCTCTTAACGCCGAAATCGCCACCACCATCCTCGAGGAGGCCGGCGCCAAGGTGGACCACGCCGAGGACGGCGCCATTGCGTCAAGACTGTTCCAGGAGTCCGGCGAAGGCTGGTACGACGTTGTCCTCATGGATCTGCGCATGCCCAACATGGACGGCATCGAGGCCGCGAAGACCATCCGCGCCATGGCTCGGTCCGATGCCAGGACTGTGCCCATCATCGCCCTCACGGCGGACGCCTTTGCCGAGGACGCCCAGAGGTGCAGGGACGCTGGCATGGACGCCCACATGGCCAAGCCCGTCAACGTCAAGCTGCTGCTGCGGAAGCTCGCGGAGCTGCATCGCCGCAGGCTGGACGGTTCCGGCGAAGCGTAGGCGCGCAGACGGCGCCCCCGCCTCGGCCGCTGTCTGGTCCCGATTGCGACCGTGACACGGCCAAAATGCCGCTCAGCTTTTCCCTACACAGCCAGCACTCGCCCTTCTGCCAAGGAGAACGCCATGTCTCTGATCCACGTCCTGCTCGCCGGCTCAGTCCTCCTTCTGACCGGCGCCATGGCCGCCGAGGCCGCTTCGGCGGACGATGCCTCGCTGGGGCAGGGCAGGACCCCGGTCCTGCGCGAGATCTACTTTGCCGGCGGCTGCTTCTGGGGCGTGCAGGAGCACTTCTCGCGCATCCCCGGCGTTGCCGAAACGCAGGCCGGCTACGCCAACGGCACGGCCAGGCATCCATCCTACCGGGAAGTCTGCACGGGAAAAACGGGCCATGCCGAAACGGTGCGCGTGACCTACAATCCTGCCCTCGTCAGCCTGGAAACCCTCGCCGTCCAGTTCTTCAAGATCATCGACCCGCTGAGCGTCAACCGCCAGGGCAACGACACCGGCACCCAGCACCGCACCGGCATGTACTACGCTGACCCCGCAGACAGGCCCGTGCTGGCCAGGGTCATGGCCGGCGTGCAGGCCAATGTGAAGGGGCATGTCGCCGTCGAGCTTGAAGCGCTGACCTCTTTTTATCCCGCCGAAGACGAGCATCAGGACTACTTGAAGAAGCATCCCGGCGGCTACTGCCACATCGCCTTCGAGAGCCTCGAGGACCTGCCCAAGGCGCCTGCCGGGGCAGGCCCGATGGATCCTTCCCGCTACGCCAGGCCTTCGGACGAGGAGCTCAGGGCAAGGCTTTCCAGCGAAGCCTGGGCTGTCACCCAGCAGGCTGGCACGGAGCGCCCCTTCAGCCATCCCTACTGGAAGAGCCGGGGCAGGGGCATCTACGTGGACGTCACCACGGGCGAACCCCTCTTTGCCTCGCAGGACAAGTTCGACTCCGGCTGCGGCTGGCCGGCCTTTGCCAGGCCCATCGCGCCGGAAGTGCTGAAGGCGTCGGCCGACCTGAGCCACGGCATGGTGCGCACCGAAATCCGCAGCCGGGCTGGCGACTCCCATCTCGGCCACCTCTTCGACGACGGCCCCAAGGAACTCGGGGGCCTGCGCTACTGCATCAACGGCGCAGCCCTGCGCTTCGTACCGCTCGAGGACATGGACAGGGAAGGCTACGGCGCCCTCAAGCATCTGGCCAAGTAGCGCCGGCATGGCCGGCAGGCTATGACCTTGCCAGTCCAAGGAACAGACCAAGGTGCAATCTGAGGAGTCTTCGAGGAGCACCTCATGAAGGCTCGCCGTCGAGGCCTCTTCGCCATCTTCGCGGCCATCGCCTTCGCCTATGCCGCCATCTTCTTTCTGCAGCACTTCTACGGAGCCTCGAGCGGACAGGACGGCGCGCGGACAGGCCCCCGTCCAGGTCCATGCCATGGACGTCGTCCTCCAGCTGCACCGGGACAACCGCATCACGGTCACGGAGCGTCTCCTGGTGGAGATGCTCGACGGCACAAGCCACTGCATCTACCGCTCCCTGCGCGTTGCCGCGAGGCCTCCCGTCCGGAAGGCGGAAGCGCCCCTGCTCAAGGTGCTCGAGGCGTCCATCGACGGCGTCCCCTGCCGGACGGACGATCTGAAGGCCCGCTTCGGCACCCAGAACGTCGACGTCTACCTCAGGGACGGGAAGCGACAGCTTGCGCCGGGCATCCATGCCTTCACGCTGGTCTACGAGATGACCGACGTCATCGGCTTGGATGGAGGAGGACACGGACTTCACCTTCCAGCGCGCGGCCGCCTGCGCCTTTTCCCTTGCGCTCTGCCCCTTCCCGTGGCTGTGCTGGGGCAGGGATCCCAAGCCGGGGCCCGGGGGGCGCCCCTCTTCTCGCCGCCCAGCCTTCCCAGTCGCCTTGCCGGCAGGCAGGGCAAGGCCCCTTCGGCGCGCCTTTCGCCAGCGCAGGTGCACTACCTTGTCAACGACTGCGAGCTGGAGAGCCCACGCCTTGCGACCCTCTTCCTCTCGCTGGCCCGCAAGGGCCGCTGCCGGCTTTCCGGCAATGCCAAGGCGGGCTACGGCATCGAGCGCATCGAGCCTGCGCCAGGCGAGGACACGGAGCCCCTGAGCCGAGAAGAAGAGGCCTCCCTGGCAGCGCTTCCGCAAGGCCCCGTTAGCATCGGCAAAAAAAGCCAAGGGGTCCTGCTGGGCGTGAAGACGGCCTGCCTGAACGCCTTGGCTGATGAATTCCCGAGCCTCTTTAGCGAGGCCCGCCTGCTGCACTGCATCGCCTTTGCCATCCCGCTCTGCCTGCTGGCCTGCATTCAGCTCTGCCACACCCAGTTCATGCGCTGCTTTGGCCCGGCATGGCCGGGCTATCCTTGGAACGCCGTCAAGCTGATCATCGCCCTCCTTGTCTCAGGGACGCTGCTCTCCTTTCTGCCGCCGCGCCAGAACGCCCTTGGCAGAGCCTGGAAGTGGCTGCGCTCCGCCGCGCTGCTCCTTGCAGGAACCTTCCTCGCTGCCGGACTCTTCCTGCCATCCCCTTCCTGGGGAATGCCTTCCTCTCGCCCCTGGCGGGCATTCTTCCCAGCGCGACGCCCCTCCAGCACACGCGCTTCTTCGCGGCCATGCTCTGGCCCGTCCTCATTGCCCCCCCATGCAGTCCAAGTCCCGCAATCTTGCCTTGCTGAAGGACCAGATTGCGGGCCTTGCCTTCTACCTCAAGGCGGCGGAGGTCCCCCGGCTCAACGCGCTAAACCCGCCGGAAGAAGACCTTGCCCTGTACGCGAAGCTCCTCTCCTACGCCAGCGCCCTCGAGCTCGAGGAGGCCGCCGACGTGCAGGCGGGCTTTGCGGGCGGCCTGCTTGGGGCCGGCTTCCCGGCCACGGACTTTGCCGGTACCGTTTCCAGCAACGGTGGCGCTCTGGGCGCTGGGGGAGCCGGCAACGGTACAGGCAGCCGGTGGCGGAGGCGACTGCTTAGCCCTAAAGCAGACTCCAGATGCTGGCTCCGGATGCCGACGCCAAATGCTGTGCCCAGAGGCGCTCCCGGCATGGCCCCTTTGCCCGCAAGCAGGAATCCCGCCCGAAGCAAGCCTGCCGGGCTCTTCAAAGGCCTTACACCCTGGCTGCAGGCAGGTCGCGCGGGGCAGCATGTCCCTTCGCCAGCCAGAGGACAGGGCGGCAGGGTTCCATGCGCACAGGCCTTCAGTCCCCCCTTTCCCCCTTCGGGCAAGGCAGGCCAGACCGCGCGAGGCGCGAAGCCAAGCTGGGCGTCTGGTCCGGCATCAGGGCATCCACAGGTTCACGCCGTTCAGCGGATGCGCCCTGCGCCAGGCGCGAAGCTGATCCAGCGTGCGCACGCCTCCCTCAAGCACTGCCTGGTAGTATTCGATGCCGTGCACAGCCTCGGCCTCCGGCGTCTCGTACTTGAGGCGCAGGATGGCATCCCGCGACTCGGCGTCCAGGCGCCGGCAGAGGCGGTCGGCAAAGCGCTCGAAATAGCCGTCGAAGGCAGAGCCCTGCTCGATGTGGATAATGTCGATCTGCCATGGCTCCCCTCCGGGACGCCGCCAGACGGCGTGCCATTCGAGGCATCGCTCCTCCGTCCGGCTACCGTTGACGAAATGCAGGCTGTGCAGGTGGGGGGAGCGGGCAAGGCCTGCCATGACGCCGAAGCTGAAATCAAGATCCAGTGCCGGCGTGTAGGCATGGAAGTCGATGTCCCTGTGTCTGACGAGCAGGCCGGTCCTGTAGGAGCCGACGGCATTGATCTGCGCCCCGGCGCTGCGCCAGCGGCCTTCGATGTCCAGTTCCTCCACGATGGCGCGGGCTTGCGCCTGCGCCTCTCTCGCCATCGCCTGCCAGGGACTTTCCCTGTCCATCGCCCCCTCCTTCTGTCCTCGCCTGCGCGCGGGCATGTCCGCCGCCTGGCTTCAATGCGCCTTCGGCAGACCATAGCCGGACAGGGCATTTTCAATCAAGGCATGGACAAGGCAGCCTCTTCCCGGAGGACGGAGGCGCCGCGCCGCCAGCCTTGGGAAGAGGCCACGCTTGCCCTGCCAGCCCAGCGCGCGGGGTGCGAAGGCGCGATTCAGCACTTGAAGGCAGCTCCGTGATAGTCTAGAATACCTTTTCAAATTTCTTTGGCGGAGGCGACATTGCGGCGTTTTTATCAGGAAAGCTGGCAGGGCATCCCCTTCACGACCTTTGCATACACGCACTTCTTCCACCTGGCCGACGCCAAGTTCTACGCAGTCTTCTACGAGGAGCTGTTCAGGCGCTTCCAGAACTGGAACGACCTCCCCAAAGCCTGGCGGGCCAACAAGCGCAAGGACGCGCGCTGGCTGGCCAAGCGTCTGGAGCGCATCCGCACCGGCAAAAAGGAGGGCGAGCCCGTGCGCGTGCTCTCCATCGGCTGCGGCGTCGGCTACATGGAGCGCGTGCTGCTCGAGGAGATTCCCGAGGGCATGGACCTCTACCTCAATGAGCCGAGCACCGTAGGCATGAAGTGGATGCGCCGGCTCATCCCCAGCCACCGCATTTTCATCGGCGAGCCGCCGGACTGCCTCTCGCCCGACATCCACTACGACATGATCTACCTCTCGGCCATGGACTACTGCATCCCCCAGCATCAGTTCGACCGCATGCTGGCCCAGCTGCGCCACATGCTTCTGCCCGGCGGCGAGATCATCTGCCTCTCTGCCTCGCTGCTCGTGGAGCAGTCCCAGGTGGCGGGCTTCGTCAACTTCATGAAGAACTGCATACGCTGCCTCCTGCACTACTCGGGCATACGCCGCCAGCAGTTCTGGGGCTGGCGCCGCACGCGCGAGGAGTACCGCGAGACCTTCCGCAGGAGCGACCTGAAGAACATCGAGGACGGCCATCTGGAAGACGGCTTCAACACCTACTGGATCCGGGGCGAGTAGCGGCAGCTTTCTGGCACCGGCGCTCCGGCATCAGGCAAGGGCGACGCAGAGCCTGCCGGCACGGCTCCCCAGCCGCACGGCAAAGCCGAAGCCTGCCACGCGCGCCTGCGCCTCTCCGTCCGCAGCATCCGCAGAAGAGGCACGGTCCGCAGGCGGCACCATGCCGAGCGCCCGGCATTGCCCGCCGTCCCCGGCAAGCGCTCTGGCAAGGCAGCCCGGCACGGCACGCAGAGCGTTCTCAAGCAGAGCCTGCTCGAGTCTCGTGGGAGCGCGGCCGCCGAGATCATAGCTGCCGGCCCCAAGCTCGCGTGCCAGCAGAGCCTGGGCAAGCCGGGCATCAATCCGGACGTCTGCCTGCAGGCCGCACCGGGGATCTGCGTTCTGGCATGCGCCGCCGGGACAGCTTGCGGCCGTGCCTGCGCAGACAAGCTCCGCGCAGGGCATCCAGGCCTCGGCAGGCGGGGCGCCGTCCTGCTCAGGGCGCACCAGACAGAGCGCTTCGCCGTCCTGCTGCAGGGCCTCCTGGAGCATCCTCGCAAAGCGCAGGCGCGCTTCCTGGGGAAAGCCGCAAGCGCCGCCGGACACAGGCCCGGCTTCGGGCTGCGGAGCGACTGCAGCGGAGGAGGGCTGGTTGACCGCATCCTGCCGCTGTTCCTGGCCTATGGGATCAGGCCTAGCCTGCGCGGACGCGGCTGCACCGGCCTGTTCCGGCCTGTCCTTGACGGCGCCGGTCAGAAGGAAGTCGAGTTCGTCCTGGCTGAGGATCGAGTTCTGCATGGCAAGGCGTTCCAAAAAATGAGGTGGAGAGGCGGTCAAAGGCCCGGCAGGGCAGGACGCGCCAGCTTGCTGACGCTGTTCTGGCCCATCCCTCAGAAAGAAGCAAGCTTCGTGCCACAAGGCCTTCAGCAGGCCTCCAGACAGACAGCCAGGCGGAAGGGGAGGGCCCCTCGGCCTTGCAGACGGGCGCGCCCTAGGGCATCCTGCAGGCCATGACACGCACGAGCATCATGGCACGTCTGCCTGCCAGGGCAGACAGCACGCCGCAGATCCTTGAAATGCAAGCTCTTCCTGGCCAGAAGCTCTCCGAGGCTATCTGGCTTTCCGGACTTGTCGGCCCCCAGAGCCTCTGCGCAGGCCTTGCCCGCTGCGGACGCTGCCGGGTGCGCTATCTTGAGCAGGCCCCGGCACCTCTGGCCTGCGAGGAAGACCTGCTTGGGCCTGAAGCCGTCAGCCAAGGCTGGCGTCTTGCCTGCCGCCGTCAGGTGCCTGACATGCCGGAGGGCGCCACACTTGCGCTCGAGCTGCCTTGCGGCCAGGAGGCTGCGCCGGGCCCCGCCGCGCAGGAGGCCATGCCAGGACAGGACTGCAGCATGGGGCAGGGGGCGCTCGCCCTTGCCGTCGACCTCGGCACCACTACCCTGTGCTGGCAGGCGCTGGCGCCGGACGGCGCTGTCGCAGCCGAAGGCCAGATCCTCAATCCCCAGGGCGGCGCCGGCGCCGACGTCATGTCGCGACTGGCCTTTGCCACAAGCCCCGAGGGACGCCACCGGCTCTCGCGCCTTGTCTGCGAACGTCTGCTGGAGACAATCCGCTCCCTCCCCGGGCCCGTTGCCGAGATCGTCCTTGCGGGCAACACGGCCATGACGGACATCTTCCTCGAGCGCGACCTCGAAGGGCTTTCGCGCGCACCCTACCGCCTCTCCCACCGGGGCTCGGCACGCTTTGCCGTCGAGGGGCTGCCCCCGGTGTGGATTCCGCCGCTGGCAGGTCCCTTCCTCGGCGGGGACGTGGCCTGCGGCCTGCTGGCACTGGAGGCGCAGGGCGTGTCCACGCCCTTCGTGCTGGCAGACCTCGGCACCAACGGCGAGTTTGCGCTGGTCCGCGAAAGCGGTGCCATTGCCATGGCGAGCGTTCCTCTTGGACCCGCCCTGGAGGGCGTGGGGCCGGAATGCGGCCGGCTGGCCGGCCCCGACGCGGCGGCCCGCTTCACCCTCACGCCCTTCGGCCTCGCCTGCAGCACGGCGAGCGGAAAAGCCCTTGCCGCGGGAAGTGCCGAAGCCCTTGCCGGCATCAGCGCCACAGGCTACCTCTCCCTGCTGGCCCTGCTCCTGCGCGTGGGCTTCCTTACTCCGGAAGGGCAGTTTGCCCGGCGCAGGGAAGGACTCTCCCCCCTGGCGGCCCGCCTGCTTCCCCACGTCACCGAGGGGCCGGGCACCCCCAGGATGCAGCTCCCCGGAGGCCTTTGGCTCTCCCTGCGCGACGTCGAGGAGCTGCTCAAGGTGAAGGCCGCCTTTGCCCTTGCCCTGGACATGCTGCTGGAGGACGCAGGACTCAGCGCAGCCAGCCTTGCCGGCATCCATCTGGCAGGCGCTCTGGGCCAGCACGCCGATGCCCAGGACCTTGAGGATCTCGGCTTCGTGCCCCGCGGCGCAGCCGGCCTTGTCCGCGCCTGCGGCAATGCCTCGCTGGCAGGCGCGGCCCTGCTTGCCTGCAGGCCAGCCCTGCGCCAAGGGCTGGCGATGCGCATGAAAGGCGTCCGCATCCTCCAGCCTGAACGTGATCCCGGCTTCCGCGAGCGCTACATCAGGGCCATGCGCTTCGGCGGGTAGGGGCGCCTGAGGAAGGCGGAGCGCCCCCCCTTTCGCCGCGATGCAGGGCAGGGCTCAGCGCAGTCTCTCGTCCGGCACGGCGGGGCTTCGATGCCGTGGCGCTCCCTGCTTCATAACTGCCCGAATTTCCAAACACAGGAAGCGCTCTTGCATCGCGCTCAGCCTGCAAGCTTCCCAGCTTTTCGCTCGTCTCCTGCGCACGAAGGACAGCGTCTGATGCTGCTTCCCCGGCACGGCTGCCCTCTTGCGCCAAGAATGCGCCGGCACGGTGCAAAGCTCGGTCAAGGAGGGCTCGCCAAGCTGCGAATGGTCTTCGTTCTGCTCACGGCAGCTGCTGTGGTCCTGCTTCTATCCTCTGAAGCCAGAGAGGAGATGCCCCCGGTCACACGGAACGTGAGCCGGGGGCTGAAATATGAACCCGTTGGCAGCCGTGCACGGTGGCGCAAAGCTCGCCGCACCTGACGCACAGCAGCACGTCGTGCCATCCCTTGTGTCTAAGCGCAATCCCCCTTCCGGCGCAGGCGGGGGCTTCGATGTAAGCCATCAGCTCTCCGGCATTCATGGCTTCTCGAAGTTCAGGCATAGTCTGTACTTGAAGCAGAACCCGGGGCTTTCTCCACAATCCGCCGCATCCCTACAGGCCCAAAAAAATGAAATAGAAGCCGAAGAGGACGATGAGCAGGCTGGCCCAGCGGCGCACGGCCCAGCCGAACTTCTGGTATCCCTTCGTTTCGGCAATGCTGACGCCGACACCGGCAAGGACGATAGGCGTGCAGTGGCCTGCACCGAAAACCAGCGTCATGAGAACGCCCCTGGCAAGTTCGCCGTTCACGAAGATGACAGCCAGCATGGGGGCGAGAAAGCCGAACGTGCACACGCCTGCCAGCATGCCGTAGAGGGCTCCCAGCGCAAGGGCACCCAGACGTCCTGTCAGTTTCCGCTGGAACAGCCGGCCCCAGTCAATCTCGCATCCCCTGGCCTGGAGAACGTTGCGAAGGCCTGCCAGCACAAGCACCAGGCCTGTGGCAAGGTATATCCACTTTGGAATGTCGCCCAGCATGCGGCCCAGCAGAGCGCAGGAGACGCCAATGACAAAGACGGCGAGAAAAAGGCCTGCAGAAAAAAGCAGCGCATAGCTTAGAGCCTCGCGGTGCGGCCTGCTTCCCAGCGGCTGCCCGGCCGTGTAGCCCACAAGGAGGGGGATGCTGGCCAGATGGCATGGCGAAAGGAGCGTGCTGGCGACGCCCCAGGCATAGCAGCCTGCGAGCGACAGCCAGAAGCCCTCCAGGATAAGATCATTGATGGCGATGAGCAGTCCTTCAAGCATGGGCTATTCACTGGCGAGCTTGTCCAGCAGGGCGCGCATTCTGCTCTCTTTCATGTAGCCGGACGCGCGCTCCACCTCCCTGCCGCTTTTGTCGAAGAACACGAGCGTGGGCACGATGTCGGCCTTCCAACGCTTTCTGTTCTCAAGATTCTTCTCCACCTCGATCCATATGAAAGCGACCCTGCCCTTGTAGTCGGGCAGCACGCGCTTGACGATGCGGTCCTGCAGTTCGCAGGGCAGGCAGTCGCCGCCAAGATCAAGAAGCGTGGGCATCCCCTTGGCTGGAACCTCTGCCACGGCCTTGCCGTCCACGTCCTGGGCGCTCTGGGCCTGCTTTGCCGCCCGGCTGTCCAGAGGCGTCAGAACGCCCAGCAGGACCGCTAGGCACAGGGCGCAGGCAAGAAGAAAAACGCTGGCATGCTGTTTGGCCATCACTGGCTCCTTTGAATGCGCCTCCCGCCGTTTTCGGACGGCTGAAGGAGGCCCCTTTGAAGATGAATTGAAGGTGAAGGCGCCGGAGCCCCGGCCATGCGACCAAAGACTCCGGCGCTGCAGGAAGTTCAGCTATGCTTTGGCAACGTTGACGCGCGTGCTGGAGAAGTCGGGAATGCCGCCGAGCGGGTCTGTCAGGGGGAGATGGCCCTGGCTTTCATCCAGGCGTCCCAGCTTGTTGAAGCTGGCGCCCTTGCCAAGCCTGGCATCAGGCTTGAGGGCCGCCGCGTCCCCGGCAACGGGGCCGCCCAGAAGCACCTTCCGTGCGTCTTTGATGAAGAGCTTTGAGGCGCCGCACTGGGTGTGCCCGTAGTGGAACGACACGGCAACGACGCCCTCGGCAACCAGCGCCGTTGGACGGGCCTTGATCAGAATGCCTTCAGGGCAGTGCCTGGAGGCGATGCGGACAGTTTCGCCTTCCTTCACCCCCAGCTTTTCACAGTCCTTGACGTTGATGTACGCAAAGTTTTCGGGGAAAAGCTCCATGGACCACTTGTGGCTGGACGTTCTCGACTGGCCATGCACATTCATCTTGTAGGTGACGGCGGCAAAGGGCCACTGGGCGTCCTTTTCCGCAATGACTCCGCCTCCAGCCTCGGTAGCCTTGGCCAGACGAAGCGTTCCCCACTGCCTTTTGCCAGTGATGGAGTCAATGGACGAGGCGAGCTTTTCATTGTACAGCGCGATGCGCGCTATGGCCTTCTTCTGGGCGCCGTTTTTGAAGAGGTCTTCATAGCGGTCCTTGAAGATGCCGCCCCGCACGGCCATGGTGCAGACCTGACGCCAGACGCCCTGATCCATGAGGCCTCTGAACTTGAAGAGGGGATAGTTCTGGCGCACGAAGGCGCATTCCTCGTCCCCGGCCTTGGGCAGCTTCGCATTGCTCGCCAGGTTGGCAAGGCCCCTCACATAGTAGTCCTCAGCCTTGTGCAGGGCATGCAGGCCTCCGCCGGCGTCCTTGATGGCGTCCTTGCCGAAGCCGGGAAGCTTCAGGTACTCGGCTAGGTCCACAAGGAACGTCTCCATGGAAAAATGCCTGCCGTCGGCGGTTTGGCCCGTCAGGGGCTCGATGGCCGGGAAGCGCACCGTGGTGAACTTGAGGGCCGGCGCATGCGGAGACATGAAGGAATACTGGCCTTCAAGATAGGTCAGGTTCGGCACGATGTAGTCGGCGTAGATGTTGGATTCGTTCACAGTCACGTCGATGGAGACATGCAGGGGCACCTTGGCCTTGTCCTTCAAGGTCTCGACGTAGCGCTGGCCTCCGGGAATGGAGTAGACGGGATTGAAGAAGAAGGTGAAAAGGACCTTGCATCCATAAGGATAGCCCTGGTCGATGCCGTTCATGGCCTCCGTGCACAGGCCGCCTCTGGTGAAGGAGTACCAGGGGCGCCTGGCCGGGTAGCCGGTGCCGCCGGCGGCCTTCTTCTCCCTGTACTCGGCCGACTTTTCGTAGACGGCCCCCTCGCGGGAGATCTTGACGCCCTCGGGCTTTCTGGCGCCGCTGAAGGAGGCAAGATCAAAGAGCCCCTTCTTCCAGTCAGCGGCCTTGCCGGAGGAGCACATGTAGCCGCCCTGCTGGTTGATGGAGCCCACCAGCACGGAGAGCATGGCGACGGCGTAGGCGGCATAGGTGCCGCCAACGTAGTTGCCGGCGCCGTGGTACTGGCACACGCCGGCCTTGCGTCCATGGGCAGCAAAGTCGCGGGCCGTCTTCTGAATGTCTCCGACGCCGATGCCGGAGAGCTGCGAGTAGGTTTCAAGCGCGTTGGCCAGGACTTCCTTCTTCATGAGGGCAAAGCTCGTGGCGCAGGCAAGCGTGGAACCGTCTGCAAGCGCGACCGCGCCGTCGAAGTCCAGATCGGCAGAGGAAGCCTTGGCAAAGTCCTGCGCCTTGCCTCCGGGGCCGGCGACAGTCCAGGCCTTTCCCTCATCCTTGCCCTTGAGGGCGGGATCGACATCCTCCATGAGGAGGAACCTGCCCTCCTTTGCATGTCCCTTTTGGGTCACGACAAGGTGGCAGGCGTTTGTGTATCCGGTGAAGCCTTTCTGCGCGGCGAGCGCCTCGTTGAAGCAGGAAAGGAAGGCGGAGTCGAAGAGATTCTCCTCCAGCAGCACGCGGATGAGGCCCATGGCGAGCGCGTTGTCCTGGCCAGGCTTGACGGCAAGCCAGGCGTCGGCATGGGCTGAGGCGTTGGTGCCTCTTGGATCGACCACCACGAACTTGAGGCTCCCCTCGGCGTGGCGTCTGGCCATGAGGGCTCCGTAGAAGTTGATGCCGGGCTGCAGAGCCTCGTAGACGTTGGCCCCAAAGACGAGCATGTATTCGCAGGCCATGGGGTCTGCCTTGAGCTCCACGTCCTTTCCCTCGGTGAGGGCATAGTTGCCCATGCGGAAGCCGAGCCCGCAGATGTCCGTATGGCCGATGCGGTTGGTGGAGCCCACGGCCTGCTTCACGAAGCGGTCGGAAAAGTCCTTGTAGCCGCCCTGGTCGCGGCCGCCGATGAAAACGAAGCCGTTGCGCATGCTCCCGAGTCCGGGGTCTTTGGGATCGATGGGATCGTCCTTGAGCACGTCCTTCAGGCCCGGGTAGACGTCGTTGTCGCCGGCGGACGCAAACAGGCGTCCGCCGTCGGCAACCTCCTGGACAAGCCTTTCCCAGGAGATGGGCTCGAACTTCCCTTCGCCCCGCCTGCCGGCGCGCTTCAGTGGCTGGGTGATGCGGTAGGGGCTGTAGGCGTAGTTCATGGCCTCCTGGGCCTTCGCGCAGGCCGGCGCCGGCACGGCAAGCGCCTCCGCCAGCGGCGTCGCATAGTCGAGCGGCTCGCCTGCCATGTTGTAGGGATGGTAGGGATTGCCGGAAACGTGGTCTATCCGCTCGTTGCAGACATGCACTTCAAGGCCACAACGGGCGTTGCAGCCAAGACATGTGGTGAAAACAGTGCGCTTTTCGTCCTCAACGCCCTGCCCGGCGGCATGGACCTGCGTCCTGTCCGGCTCTTTTCCCCCTCCGCGCCTGGCTTGGCAGGGAACGGCGCCTGCAAGCACGGCCGCGGCGCCTGCAAGGAAGGAGGTCTGAAGGAAGTCTCTGCGTCCTTCTCTGTCTGTCTTCTTCGTCATGCCTAGCTCCTTGCAAGTTCAATGTAGCATGTGCCGGACAGCTTGTCCTTGAAGTCCGCGTCGAGGGCTTTCAGACGGGCATTCTTGAGCGCCTCGGCAAACGCCCCCTCCGGATGAAGCGTGTCGCCAAAAAGGCGGGCATGGGAGGCGCAGGCCTCCACGCAGGCGGGAACGCCCCGATCTCCCCGGCAGAATTCGCACTTGACGGCTTTGCCTTCCGTCTTCTCGAGAAAGATCTCGCCGAAGGGACAGGCCTTGACGCACTCCCCGCATCCCTTGCAACGGGCGCGGTCGATGCGCACGACGCCGTCGATCCCTTTCGCGATGGCCTTGTGTCGGCAGGCATGGAGGCAGGCGGGATCTTTGCACTGATTGCAGTTTTTCGGCGTGAAGACGCTTCTGACCTCCCTGGCGTCCTCGGCAACATCCACGCGGCCGAGAAAGTTCGACTGGCGGCTGTGCACGGCCCTGCAGGCTATGGTGCAGGACTGGCAGCCGATGCACTTGTTGAGATCGATGATCATGGCAGGTCTGGAAACGGACTCTTCTGCGCCGGTGGCATGCGCCGGACAGGCCAGGCCGACGGCCGCAGCCGCGCTTCCCCCCAGAAAGCCGCGACGGGTGAGCCCTGCGACTCGCACCACTGTTTTCTTCATTCGTTTTCCCCTTGAACGTTCACAGGGGAGGGCGGGTTCTCCTAACCCCGCCCTCCCTTGGAAGTGGCTGAAAGAGCCGCTCTAGTCGGCCTTGAAGTTCACGGCGAAGGAGAAGTCCTTCGGAGCGAAGTAGTCGAGGCCCTTGCCGTCGACTTCAGCGTACGGATACATGAAGTAGCCGATGGCTTCGCCCTGCATGCCCATGAGCTTGGCGGCATGCTCGCCCCTGTTGAGGGCGATGCGGAACAGATCGTCGCCGTTCCAGAAGAACTCAGTGTGCTTCTTGGTGGCTGCGTCCTTGAGCTCCAGCTTCTCAACGAGCATGGCCTTGCGCACGTCGGCGGGATCGGCCTGGACCCAGCCGGTGCCGGGCAGATAGAACTCGGCCCAGCAGTGGAAGTCGCCGGTGATGGCGCCGTCCGCACCCTTGGTGCGCAGGCCGAAGACGTCGCGGCAGGGGATGCCGGCGGAACGGCAGAGCGTGATGAAGACAGAGCTGATGTCGGCGCACTTGCCGCCGCCCTGGGATTCGGTCAGGGTGCGGATGGCGTCGCCGATGCCGCAACCCTTTACATTGGGATCGCGGTAGGTGTTGGCGATGGTCCAGTCATACAGGGCGCGGGCCTTCTCAAGCGTGGTCTTCTTGCCCTTGCAGGCGGTCTTGACGATGTCCTTGCAGTGCTTGCTGTCGGCAGGAATGTAGTCGTTGGAGGCGAGGTAGGGAGCCACGTCCACAGGAGCCTTTGCCTGAACGTCCTTCAGCGCCTTGCCCTTCTGGTAGTGGGAATCCACGTGGAAGGAGAAGGTCATCTTGGGCTTCTCCTTGATCTGGTCCCAAGAGGCCATGAGGTAGTAGGAGCCTGTCTTCACGTCGTGGTAGACGCCCTGGCTCGAAAAGTTGCCGCTCACCTTGACGTCGGTGATGTCCTGGTTTTTGTCGGACATGGGATAGGGCAGATAGACGTTGGCGGTCTTGGCGCCGTCGGCGACCTTAAGGTCGATGTCGTAGGTGACGGTGCCGGACTTCTTGACCGGATCCGCAGACGCGCCGGTGCCGAATCCGAGGGCGAGGCCCAGGACAACGGCAGAAAGCAGAAGCTTGCGCATGGAAACTGTCTCCTCTTGTTGAGAAACGGTTGAACGCCAGCAGGGAAGCTGGCAGTCCCCTGGGCAGACCATTTCTGCCGAGGGGGCGGTCTTGGGGCATCCGAACCTTCGGAGTTTACCGTCCTCTATGGGGAGAGCTTGAGCCGGGAAAGGGACAAGTCCGGCCTTCGGGCCCTGCTTTCTCCATGTCTGCCTCCAGCCTGCCAGGGACGTTGTCTTACACGCCCAGGACAAGCGTCATGCCGGAAGCTTCCTTCAGGAAAGCCGAGCATTGCATGCGCAAGGGAACCTCCCCACGAAGACAACTCGTCAAGTGGAGCCGGAGGTTTGTGTAGTCTGGGCGATGGCCCTTGCGTTGTGCACTGCTCAACCCCTTGAAGGTATGGAAAATGCGGTATTACTCTCGATCTGATGAGCAGTATTGTCAACACGCGCGTCCTGGCAGAACCACGGCCCTTTCAAAATATAGAACTTAAATTCAATATGTTGCCAGACAGCCCAAGCTCGTTCGCAAAATTCCGAGGTGGATCTTCTTCCTCGGTTCGGCATGTCGCTTCAGCGCTTGCCTGGAGGCAGCCTCCGGCCTGAGGCCGACATGTCTGGGGAGCGACGGAGGACATTGATTGGCGCTGCTCAACAGGGATTGCGCCGTGCTACAACGGACAGGGCGTTGCGCAGCACGGGATCTGCGCGAATGGACTGGCGCAAGCCCTGCCTGAAGGAAGATGCGGAGGACGAAACGGAGAAGGCGGGACAGGACGGCAGGGATGCAGGGAAGGTCTTCCGCTATCCGGCCGCGAACTTCAGCTCTGCCTCGAGCGAGCCGTCCGAAGCCAGGGAGAGCACCACGTAGCCGCCGTCCTTGAAAGCGCCGGGGTTGATGATCCGGGTGCTTCCGATCCTGTCCTCGCCTCTGGCTTCGTGGATGTGGCCGCAGATGCAGATCTCCGGGGCATGCGCCTCGATAAAGTCGCGCACGGCCTGGCTTCCCACGTGCAGGCCGCTCGCAATGCGGTCGCAGGAGCAGTCCTTCGGGGGATTGTGGGAGACAAGAACGGCGTGCCTGAAGCCCTCCGCCTGCCTGGCAAGGTCCTTGAGCCAGCCTTCGTAGGCTTCTTCGGGATACTCCGTGGGCGTGCGGGCCGGCGTCGGCGTGGAGCCGCCGAGACCCATGGCGCAGACGCCCGGGGCCAGCTCGACGGCTCTGGCGTGGATATTGACGCCCCTGGTCTCGAGCCAGTCCTGGCACTCGGGCCTGTCGAGGTTCCCCACATGTCCGAGGACGCGGGGGCAGCGCTCAGCCAGGGCGCCGTATATCCCAGCCAGCTTGCCGGGTCCGCCGTAGTTCGTGAAGTCGCCGTTGACAACGACGCCGCTGGCCTCGGCCAGTTCGGGAATATCCGGCAGGCGGGTAAGATTTTCGTGCACGTCGCCGACAACGATCCAGACGGCCTTGGCTGGCATGGCTTCCTCCTCGGCCTGCAGGCTGAGTGGACATTCCCCGCAGGCGCATCGCCAAGCTTGTCCTATTTCGGCAGCCCTGGCAAATGCCTGCCGGCACATGCAGAAAAAAAATTGCAAAATCACAGCTCTAGAACTAATATAGAAAGACCGTACAATTTTGCCATGAAGGAGCTTTCTCGTCATGAAAAAGCGTTCTCTTTGCTCCCGCAGCGCAGGCAAGGCCTGCCTGTCGGCTTTCCTTGCAGCTGGCATGGCGCTGGCCGGCCAGACGGCTGCCCAGGCCGTCGAGTTCCAGGCCAAGGGCCAGTGGCTCGTTGGCTTTGCCCTCGGCGACGCCAGCCTCGTCAAGAAGAACCATACCCACGATGAACTGAACGACGAGGACAAGTTCGGCGCAAGCCAACGCTTCCGCATGCAGATGGACGCCGTGGCCTCCGAGTCCCTCTCGGGCACGCTCTTCTTTGAAATCGGCGACCAGGCCTGGGGCCGCGCCAGCGACAGAGAAGGATCCCCCGTCGGGGGCGCCCTCGGCGCGGACGGCAAGGTCATCAAGGTCAAGGGCGCCTGGATAGACTGGATGGCGCCCGGCGCCGACGTCCAGGTCCGCATGGGCCTCCAGCCCCTCGTCCTGCCCAACGCAGCCGGCGGCTCCGCCGTCTTCGACACGGACGTCGCGGCCGTAGCGGCCAACTGGCGCATCAACGACTACGCGGGCCTCACCTTTGCCTGGATGCGCCCGGTCAACGACAACTTCCAGGGCTGGTTCCGCACAGGGGATGCCGCGCAGACCCGACACGAGGCCAACTTCCTTGACAACATGGATCTCTTCGCCCTGTCCCTGCCCCTGACCTTCGACGGCTTCAGGCTGACGCCCTGGGTCATGTACGGCATCATGGGCAAGTACGCCCTGAACGGCATGGGCAGGAACGGGGAGGTCGAGGACCACTTCCTGCGCGCCAACGCCGGCAAGGACTACATGCAGGCCCAGTGGCGAACCGCAGACGGCAGCCTGCCCGACTCGCTCACCTCCTACTACGAGGAGATGACCGACGTGCACGACGCCAAGCTCGGCCCCAGCAGCAAGCCCTACTTCTCCATGTTCTGGGCGGGCCTGCCCGTCGTCATCGATCTCTGGGATCCGCTCCGCATCGAGTTCGACTTCAACTACGGCTATGTGGAGAACATCGGCAACTACACCATCGCCAAGCGCGGCGACCACTCGCCCCAGCAGGTGCGGGCGAGCTCCAAGCGCCAGGGCTGGCTGGCCAAGGCCCTCGTCGAATACAGGCTCGACTGGGGCGTTCCCGGCATCTTCGCCTGGTACGCCTCGGGCGACGACGGCAATCTCAAGAACGGCTCCGAGCGCATGCCGAGCATAGCCGGCAAGGGCAGCTTCACGAGCTTCACCGGCTACGGCGGCCTCGACTGGGGCGTCAAACCGGGCATGTGCGAATGGCGCGGCGACTACTCCGGCACCTGGGGCGTGGGCCTGCAGCTGCGCGACGTGAGCTTCCTGGAGGACCTCACCCACACCTTCAGGGCGGTCCTCCAGGGCGGCACCAACAGTCCCAGCATGATCAACTACATGGAAGGCAGGACAGCCTGGAACGAGAACACCAGCGAGAAGCCCTACCTGACGACCTACGACTATCTGCTTGAATTCAACCTCGACAGCACCTACAGGATGTACGAGAACTTCGCCGTGCACCTCGATCTCGGCTACGTGGTCAATCTCGTCAACAAGTCTGCCTGGAACCGCAGCTGGATGGAGGACGACCCCCTCAGCTATTCCAAGAAGGACGCCTGGAAGGTCCAGGTGGCCTTTGAATACACCTTCTAGACCGTATCTGGGGGGCGTCTCCCGGCGACCTTCCCGCACAGCCAGCGATGCGCCTCTCGGCGCACAAAGGAGCAAACCATGCGCATACTGACGGCCCTAGCCCTTGTTCTGCTACTCGCGTCGCCTGCCTTCGCCGATTTCCAGGGCGGGGCTCCAGCTCCCGCCCAAGGGGGCTTCCAGGGTCCCGGCGCAAGCGGCGCAACATCGACCGTGGCCGAGGCCAAAAGGGCCAGAGACGACTCCTGGGTCGTGCTCACCGGCCACATCGTCAGCCGCGCCGGCGGCGACCACGAGCACTACATCTTCCGCGACAAGACGGGCGAGATCATCGTCGACATCGACGACAAGTACTTCTCGGGCCGCACCGTGACGCCCCAGAACCTGGTCCGCATCTCCGGCGAAGTGGACAAGGAGATCCTTGAAAGGACGAAGATCGACGTCAAGCAGCTCGAAATCCTGCAGTAGCGGGACAAAGCCTGCCTTATTTCCTTCCGGCCTGCCGCATGCGCCGCTGAGCGCGTCCGGCAGGCCGCCTTCGTTGTGCGGAGGGGCTGGCAGGGCAGGGCGCTTCCATCGCAGACTGCCGCTACATGCGAGGGCCTTGCCATCCATCTTCCTGACATGGAGCAGGGCCTAGCAGAGCCAAGCGCTTTTCAAGCTCCACCCGCTCATAGCCGACCACGAGCCTGGTCATGGCTTCCCCGTCATCGCCTTCGCGGTAGTAGGATTCAAAGGCATCATAGTATTTGCTTCTCTGCGTGTATATGATGCTGATAGGTAAATAGCCGTTCTGCATGAGCGAAAGGTTGAGAATAAGCCGTCAAGTTCTTCAATTGCCACTAATGAATGGATGTATTACTTCAAATTGAGATGAAATAATGCTGCATCCTGCACGGGATGCATGCTGAAAATGTCAGGATCAGCAAGCAATCTGTCCATCTTTGCCTGAATTTTTCAGGCTGAGGAGGAAAATGAAATGCGGTCAGGATGCGGACAGGAATGCGACGCCAGACGCCACCATCGTTCGACCTCGCAATGAGGACAAGGGAATGCAACTTTTTGACGATGGACTCGGATAAGGGCGTCTTGTTTGTCACTAGATCGCAGACATAGCTGAAGGCTTCCTAATGGCCAAAGACTTCCAGATGATCCTTGAGGGGCTTTTGCGAAATTGTCACTCCAGCGAGGATGAGTGCTGTTTCCTGCAATGTAAGCACGTTTCCTTCAATGGCTGTTGAATCATGCGTATATTCAACGGCAAAATCTTCCTGAAAACGCTCTCTTTCTCCCTGCGTCAACGGACGCCTGTTGTCAAGCTCCGCCTTCAGGCTATCGATGCTTGCAAAACTGTCGGTAAAGAATCCATGTCCGTGCATGGCATTTCCCTCACTGTTTTTTGCTTATTTCTGCTTTGAAAAATATTTTTTTCAATCCGCAAGAAACTTTTGCAGCGCACCTCGCACGCCGTCCCTCAGCCTTCGCTGAAGGCGAGCCGGTCTGAAGCCAGGCACGTAAGGGCCTGCCAGCCCCGCACGCGCGTGCGCGCGGAGCCGGCAGGCGGCTTATCAGCGCCAGAAGCAGAGCCACTCGGCAAAGGGCACGAAACGCCGGCCCCTGATCACGGCTCTGCGCCAGCAGGCCGCAAGGCCTAGGGCCAGGCCTGCCAGCGCCATGCTGGCCTTGGCCAGATGCGCCAGATGCCGGGCCGCAAGGTCTGCCATGCTCCAGGCCATGCCATACGCCATGCGCTGGCTGGCGCCAGCTGCAGCCCCCGGCGCCTGGCCCATCCAGAGCCCTGCGGCCAGGGTCGCCAGCGCGAAGGCGCTGAGGCCAAAGCCGGCCAGAGCCTCGAGGCGCCAGAAGGCAAGGGCCTGCGGCAGCTCCTCCTCGGCAAGGCCCCAGTGCCTGAGGGTTGCGGCAAAGGGAGCGGCTTCCAGCATGCTGGCCGGCAGGGACGGATCACGGAAGCGTCCTGCCTTGCAGCCAGCGCCACCAAAGCCCCTGAAGGCCAGACGGAAGGCGTCCCTGGCCGCCAGCCCCGCCTGGCCTGCGCCCGCAAGCCCTAGGACGCTGCGAAGGAGCCTGGCAAGGCGTCTGGGCGCGAGGCGGGACCGCAGAGGGGCTTTGCCGCTCACGACATGCTTCCCTTGGCAGCGTCCTCGCCGAACACGGGCACGCCGTCCGCGTCGTCGAAGAAGCGCGGCTTGCCTGAGGCGTGCCTGGCGCTCTCGAAGCAGGCAAAGCACATGGAACCGGCGCTGCGCCCCTTCTTGAGCTTGAAGTACTTCAGGGGACCTTGGCACTCGGGGCAGACGTACTCGCCCTTGGGCTTGGGCTTGGGCGTCTCGGGCGCGCCTTCGGCGTCAAAGAAGAGCACCTCGCCCGACGCGTGGCCCTGGCTGTTGAAGCAGGCGACGTAGACCCGGCCGCCCTTTTTGGCGCGACGCTTGACGAGGGGCTTGCCGCACTCGGAGCAGGTCTTGAGGAAGGGCTTGCCGCTGTCGGGATCCGCGCTCCACATGCCGCGGCAGCCTGTCTGGCGATAGGCCGTGCAGCCGTAGAAGAGGATCACGCCGTCCTTGCTGACGGGCGCCACGGGCGCGCCGCAGTCGGGACAGCCAAGGGTTCCGGAGCTGGCCTTCGGCGCCGGCGAAGACTGGGACGCCGGCGGAAGCGGCGCAGGAGCCTGGGCGCCCTGCTGGGAGCTGGGAGCCATGGCGCCAGCTGCCGGCCTGGGTGCCGGCATAGGAGGTGCCATGGGAGAGGACGCAGGCGCCGGCACAGGTCCGCCGGAATTGCCGGCATGGCCGGAACCCATGGTCTGCTGGGGAGTCACGGGACTGGCGACCTGGAAAGGCGCGGCGGAGTTGAAGGGAGCGGCGGGATGACGGGGGGATGCAGCCTGGGGCTGGACGCCCATGGCAGAGGGATTGGTGTTGGTCAACGCAAAGCTCCTCCGTCCCCGGGACGCTTGGGTCCGGGACGGGACGAGAAGATGAGGGGATGAGGAAGGGGGGAGGGGGCCGGTCCTCGGCGATGGTCCTAGGCGCCGGCAGAGAGCGTTCCGGCAGCCCTGGCTTTTCCAGTTCTGCCGGCAGAGCCCAAGCGCTTGGAGGGCTTCGTCCCTGAGCCGGCGGCAGGCCTGGTTCGCCTGGTTCTGGCTGCCGGGCCTTTGCCGGCAGGACGTGTGCCAGCTGGGCTTGAACCTGGGGGAGGTCCGGCGACAGCATGTCCGCAGGCGGGATTCTGGCAGAGCAGGACAGGCCCCTCGGCATTAGCCCGCAGAACCAGCCTTCCCGTGCCGCAACGGGGGCAGGGCAGGCCCTCCTTGCCCGCGGCAAGCGGGGCGCCGGGGACGCCTCCGGCATCGGCTGCCGCATAGCGGCACTCGGGATAGCCCGAGCAGCCGAAGATGCCGCCCGGCAGGCCCCGGCGCTTCACCAGGGCACGCCCGCAGACGGGACAGGCGAAGGCGGGATCCACGGGCAGGGCTTCCGCCTGCTGGGCGAAGACGGCCTCGACCATGGCCTTGGCCTGGACGGCGGCCCGCTCGACCAGGGGCTTCCAAGGCGCCTGCCCCCGAGCCACGGCGTCGAGTTCCGCCTCGAGGTCGGCCGTGGCCAGCGGGCTCGTGAGCTGGGGCGGGCAGAGGCTGACGAGATCCCTGCCCTTCTCGGTGGGCACAAGCCACTTGCCCCGGCGGGCAAGGCAGCCGTGGCCTATGAGGCGCTCGATGATGTCCGCCCGCGTGGCCTCGGTGCCAAGGCCGCTGGAGCGGGAAAGCATCTGCTTCTGCGCCTCGGAGGCCTCCATGCCGTAGCCGTCCCGGCCAAGGTGACGCTGGATGTGCTTCATGGCGTCGACGAGGGCGCCCTCGGTGAAGCGCTCGGGCGGCGTTGTCTGAGACTGGCGCAGGCTGGCGCCGGCAATGTGGACGAGCGCGCCCTTCTCGAAGGCGGGAAGGACCTTCTGGCCTGCGCCGGCCTGCCTGCCCGCGCCTTCGGCGACCCTGGTCCAGCCGGGATCAAGCACCTCGCGGCCCTGGGCGCGGAAGCTGAGTCCCCCGGCACCGAGGACGGCCTGCGCGCGGACCTCGCGCTGGGCGGGATGGAACTGTGCAAGCCAGCGCCTGGCGCAGAGCGCGAAGATAGCGGCATCGGTGCCGGCAAGGAAGGAGACCGGCGCGCCCGTGGGAATAATGGCATGGTGGGCGCCCACCCTGGCGCTCTGGTAGCTGCGCGGACGCAGGCTGAGATCAGCGCCCTGGCAGGCCTGGGCCAGCTCAGGCTGGCCCTGCAGGCTGGCCAGCACCCGGGGGGCCTCGGCCAGCTGCTCTTCGGGAAGGTAGGGGCAGTCCGTGCGCGGATAGCTGAGCAGGCCCTGCTCGTAGAGGCGCTGGCAGGCGTCGAGCACCGCCTTGGCGCCGAAGCCGTGGCGCGTACCCGCCTCCTTCTGGAGATCGGAGAGCGCGAAGGGCAGGGGCGGGGGCAGGCAGACCTGCCTGCGCTCCACGGAGAGCGCTTCGGCAAAGCCGCCGGCCAGCGCCTGGAGGCGGGCCTGCAGTCTGGCCGCCTCGCCGGCGTCGACAAGGCGACCCTCGGCGTCGAGGCCAGGGAGATCCGGGGGAAGCGCAAGTCCCGCCTCGAAGCGCACGCCGCCTGCCTCGAGCGTCAGCCATGCGCCGTAGTGGAGCACGGGCTTGAAGGCCAGCACGGCCTCCTCCCTGGCTGCCACCAGGGCCAGGGTCGGCGTCTGCACGCGCCCTGCGGCGTACACGCCAGAGCGTCCGCGGCTCTGGGCAAAGAGCGTGAGCGCCCGGGTCAGGTTGAGGCCGCAGATCCAGTCGATCTGGGAGCGCGCCAGGGCCGCGTCGCGCATGCCACGGAAACGGGGCTCGGCATTGGAACAGAGGCTGGCCAGGGCCTTCCTGACGCTCGCCTCGTCGAAGGAGGGGAGCAGGAGCCTGAGGGCAGGGCCCTGCCAGCCTACGTGCTCCAGCACCTCGTCCACGAGGAGCTGGCCTTCGCGATCCGGGTCGCCGGCGTTGACCACGCTCTCGGCCCGGCCCGCAAGCCTGGCGATGAGCCTGACCTGCTCGGCGCAGCCCTTCTGGGCCTTGGGTTCAAGCCGGAAGGTTTCCGGCACGATGGGGAGGGTTTCCCGGCGCCAGAATTTCAGCGCCGGATCGTACTGCTGGGGGGAAAGCTGGGACAGAAGATGTCCGAAGCACCAGGTCACGGCGTCGGCACCGCAGGCAATCCAGTCGCCGAAGTTCTGAACGGGCCCGTCCAGACAGGCCGCTATGGCCCTGCCGAGCTTCGGCTTCTCGGCAATGAAGAGTCGTCTGATCGGCTTCACGCTTTCCTCCGCCTTGTGGCGGTTTGCTGGTGTGAGCGGGTAGGGAGGTTCTAATTAAAAATTTTAATCTTGTCAACAGTTTTTTAAAAAAAATATCAGTGTAAATTCAGATGGTTGTTGCAAACACCCGTCCTGTGGTCTGCCTGACGTCCCCGCCGCACGCCACATGGACGCCCTGAGAGCGCATGGCGACGGGCTCAGGACGCGCTTGGCAGGCGACAGGGCAGGCGACGATCCGCGCGGCAAATCACGCCCATCGGGACGATCCGTGGACAAGCTCCCAGAGCCCCTGCAAGCCGCTTCCCTGAAACTTCCTCCATGACGCCGACGCCCGCACCAGCGGCACTTTGCCTCCGAAAATCTGTCCGCAGAGGTTTGACGGAAGGCCTTCGAGACACTACCTTTAGCTGGGACCGGAAGAGTCCGGCCCCTAACCTGCAGCACCGGAGGACCATTCCATGGCAACTCTGCTGATTTTCCTTGTCGGCGTCGGCGTTGGCTGCGTCTTCCACGAACAGATCGCCGAAGGCTATGCCAAGGTGAAAGGCGCGATCATCGAGCAGTTCGGCAAAAAGTAGCCTGCCCTCGGCACGGCTTTTTCCAAGGCGCCCCGTCCTGCCCCTCTGCGCAGGGCGGGGCGTCCGCTTCTTTCCCGCTTGACGGGCGCCCTCGCGCCGTCTACCGCCTGGTGTGCATGGCCATCCACCTCTCAGACCACTTCACCTACGCCCGGCTCCTGCGCTTCACCCTGCCTGCCGTCGCCATGTCGCTTTTCACCGCCGTCTACAGTCTGACGGACGGCTGGTTCGTGTCCAACTATGCGGGCAAGGAGGCACTGGCAGCCGTAACCCTCGTCTTTCCGCTCCTGGGCGTGCTCGGCGCGGCAGGCTTCATGCTCGGCGCCGGCGGATGCGCGCACGTTGGCCGCCTTTTGGGCGAGGGCAGGCAAGAGGAGGCCAGGCAGGCCTTTTCCCTGTGCATCTACGCGACCCTGGCCCTGGGCACCCTGCTTGCCCTGCTCGGCCAGCTCGTCCTCGAGCCCCTCATGGCCTGCTTCGGCGCTTCGGGAGGGACGCTGGCGCAGAGCGTGCTGTACGGGCGCATCTCGCTCTTGAGCCTGCCCTGCTTCATGCTGCAGTTCTGCTTCCAGCCCTTCTTCGCCTGCGCCGAACGGCCACGACTCGGCCTTGCCGTGACGCTGGGCGCGGGCCTCTGCAACATGGCCCTCGACGCCCTGCTGGTCGCAGGCCTCGGCTACGGGCTGGCAGGGGCGGCCACGGCCACGGCCGTCAGCGAAGCCCTGGGCGGACTCGCGCCGCTGGCCTGCTTTGCGCGCGCAGGCCAGGGCCCCCTCGCCCTGGGGCGCCCCCTGCGGCCAGCGCTGGCCTGGGGCTTTCTTGGCAGAGCCTGCGCCAACGGCTGTTCCGAATTCCTGATCAACGTCGCCTATCCGCTCCTGACCTGCCTCTACAACTGGCGCCTCATGCGCCTGGCCGGAGAAGACGGCGTGGCCGCCTTCGGCGCCCAGCTCTACATCTCCTACTTCTTCGTCGCCGTCTTCATCGGCTACGCCCTCGGCAGCGCGCCGCTCGTCAGCTTCAGCTTTGGCGCAGGCACCCATGCCGAACTCGCCAACGTCTTCCGCAAGAGCCTTGCGGTGAACGCCCTGGCAGGCCTTGTCCTGGCAGGCCTGTGCCTTGCCCTGGCAGGTCCGCTGGCAGCCTGCTACGCAGGCTACGACGAGGCGCTCTGCGCCCTCGCCGCGCGCGCCATCAGGCTCCTTGCGCCCATGTTCCTGATCTGCTGGGTCAACATCTGGGGATCGGCCTTTTTCACGGCCGTAGGCCAAGGCCTCGCCTCAGGCCTCATCGCCGGTCTGCGCACCCTGGTCTTCGGCTCGCTTGCCGTCCTGCTCCTGCCCGAAGTCCTGGGCCTCGACGGCGTGTGGCTGGGCTGGAGCGCGGCGGAGCTGGCCTGCATTGGCGTCACCTGCCCCCTGCTCGTGCGCGCCAGAAGGGAGCCCGCCAGAAGGAATCGCGAAGGCAAGGCCTAGCCTGCATCCAGTTCCTGAACAGGGCCGGCGCCGAGCCAAGCCGGCCTAGGCCTTGAAAGAGCCTCCCGCTGCGGCTACCTTCCAGCCGTCAACCCAAACGCAAGCCAAGGGGGTCCTATGGGCGAGCAGGCAGACAGCCGCAGAGCCATGCTGATGATCGTGTCAGCCATGCTCATCTTCGGCACCATCGGCATCTTCAGGCGTCACATTCCCCTTTCCTCGGAGCTTCTGGCCTGCGCCAGAGGCCTGCTCGGCGGTCTCTTCATCCTGGCCTTCATGACGCTTGGACCCCGCAGGCCAGCCGGCAAGATTCCCCTTGGCACCCTGCTCAAGCTTGCCGTCTCGGGCCTGGTCATCGCCGTCAACTGGATCCTGCTCTTCGAGGCCTTCAGCCATACGACGGTAGCCATAGCCACGCTGTGCTACTACATGGCGCCGACCATCGTCGTGCTCCTCTCGCCCCTGCTCTTCAGAGAAAAGCTGACTCTGCGCAAGGCCGTCTGCGCGGCCCTTGCCGTCGCGGGCATGGCGCTGGTCTCGGGCGTGCTCGACGCAGCAGGCTCCCAGGGCACCCAGGCAGGGGACATGCGGGGCATTGCGCTTGGCCTGGGCGCGGCCGTCTTCTATGCTCTGGTGATTGTCATGAACAAGCGCATCCAGGGCGTCGACGTCTACCGCAAGACCTGCATCCAGCTGCTCTCGGCAGGCTTTGCCATGCTTCCCTGGCTCGCCTTGACTGGCGCCGCGGGCGGACTCGCCGGCCTGGACGCCAGCTGGCAGACGGCAGGCCTCGTCCTCGTGGTCGGCCTGGTCCACACGGGCCTTGCCTACGTGCTCTATTTCGGCAGCATGAACGGCCTCAGAGCACAATCCATTGCGCTTTTGAGTTACATCGACCCCGTCTCCGCGCTGGTCTTTTCCGCATTTCTGCTCAGCGAGCCGCTGAGCCCCATGGGTCTTGCGGGAGCCTGCCTCATCATCGGTTCGGCCATTGCCAGCGAGCTTTGGGCTAGCGACTGAGATCCTCTGAGCTAAGGCCTTCGCCCGCCTGAAAGCTGACCTGCCAGAAGGCCAAAGGCCCCGGCATGCCGGGCAGGCAGGCCGGAGCGCTTGAAAAGGCCAAGGGACGCCGGGGAGAGCCGGGCTCGCGAAACACAGGGGAAGCAGGCGGATCAGGCGCTGGCCTGCGCCTGGCGCTGCGGACTGTCCGGACTCTCCGGAAGATCCGGGCTCCGTCTGGTCCGCACCCCTTGCAGCAGAGCGCAGAGGCCGAGCACAGCAAGGCCGCCCGCATAGCCCCACCAACGCTGCTCAAAGGGCAGGAAGAAGCCCGTGACGGCGTAGGGATAGAGCATGAGGAGGGTGCCGCAAGCCAGCAGCACCATGTCGAAGACATTGTTCTTCGCCACGAACCAGCCCTGGGTGAGGGATGCGAAGGCCATGCTGCCGGCGACCGTCATGAGGAAGATGAAGACGGCCTCGGGGACGCTGTCGATGTTCCAGAGCAGGATGTCGTGGTTGAAGATGAAGAAGGCCGGCAGGATGGCGGTGCGGATGTCGTAGAAGAAGCCCTGGATGCCGGTGGCGATGGGCGAGCAGCGGGCTATGGCAGCGCCGGCGTAGGCCGCGAGGCCCACGGGCGGGGTGTCGTCGGCCAGGATGCCGAAGTAGAAGCAGTAGAGGTGGGCGGCCACGAGGGGCACCGTCAGGGCGAGCCCGTGGATCACGAGCCCCGAGGCCAGCTCCACGAGCACGGGCGCGGTCAGGGAGGCCATGATGATGTAGTTGGCCGTGGTGGGCAGGCCCATGCCGAGCAGAAGGGAGGCTACCGCCGTGATGAGCAGAAGCAGGAAGACGTTGCCCTGGGAGAGCACCTCCACGAAGGCAGTGATCTGCTGGCCGAGGCCGAGGGAGACGCAGCCCACGATGATGCCTGCCGAGGCCGTGGCCAGGGCGACGCCCACCATGTTGCCCGCACCCGCGACCAGCGAGTCGCAGAGCGCGAGGACGCCCTCCTTGAAGGCCTGGACGAAGGAGGTGCCGCGCAGGCGGGCGAGGACGAGGGGCTGGCCGAGGATGATGACGGTCAGCACGGCGATGGCCTTGAGCACAGCCAGCTGGGGGGAATGCCGCTCCCAGACGAGCTCCCAGAGGAGGACGAAGATGGGCAGGAGGTAGTGGAGGCCCCCTTTGAGCACGGTCCAGAAGTCCGGAGTCTGGTCCTTGGGCAGGCCTTTGAGGCCGAGCTTGCAGGCCTCGACGTGGGTGATCCAGAAGAGGCCGGCGTAGGCCGCGAAGGCGGGAATGGCCGCGGCCTTGCAGATGTCGAGGTAGGGCAGGCTCACGTACTCGGCCATGATGAAGGCCGCGGCGCCCATGACGGGCGGGGCTATCTGGCCGTTGATGGAGGCCGCCACCTCGATGGCCGCCGCCTTTTCCGCAGGGTAGCCCACGCGCTTCATGAGCGGGATGGTGAAGGTGCCGGCCGTGACGACGTTGGCGATGCTGGAGCCGGAAACCATGCCCGAGAAGGCGGAGCCGAGGACGGCCGCCTTGGCGGCGCCCCCGCGGAAGCGGCCGAGGACGCAGATGGCGAGGTTGATGAAGAAGCGTCCCCCGCCCGCCTTGTTGAGCATGGAGCCGAAGAGCACGAAGAGGAAGACAACGCTTGCGGAGACCTGGAGCGGCACGCCGTAGATGCCCTCGGTGTCCATGCTGATCTGCGACACGAAGCGGGAGAGGGAAGCGCCCTTGAAGGCGATGAAGTCGGGCAGATGGGGGCCGGAGAAGACGTAGGCGATGAAGAGGGTCGCGATGATGGGCAGCGCCGGCCCAATGGCGCGGCGCGTGGCCTCGAGCACCAGGAGCACCAGGAGCATGCCCACGGCGATGTCCATGTCAGTGGGCAGGCCCGAGCGCTGGGAGATGCCCTCGTAGTCCAGGATGATGTACACGGCGCACAGGGCCGCGGCTACGCCAAGGACAAGGTCGAGGGCCGAGACGCGCCTGAAGAAGCCGGACTTCTGGCCTTCCTTGAGCTTGAACAGGGGCTTGGTGAGAAAGAGGAGGAAGATGGCGAAGGCCAGATGGGCGGCGCGCACGTAGATGGCGTCGATGAGGATGAGGCATTCTGTGGCAAGCTGGAAGAGGGACCAGCAGAAGGCGGTGGCAACTGCGAGCACGCCGAACACGGTCGTCCTGCGCAAGACTGGATCATCGCCGTACTTCTCAAGCAGGCGCGCCTGCTCCTGTCTGCGGGCTTCTTCGGCATCCGGAGTGATCATAGGCTGTCCTTTGAAAGGCCCCAAGAGGGCTGGGAGGGAGGAAAACTGCGAAAAAGCCGGGAGAGCCGCGAGGCCGCTCCCGGCAGATCAAGCTTGGGCAGGGGCACGCCGGATCCGCAGGAGGCGGAGTCCGGTCGCTGGCCGGCTACTTCACGAGGCCGGCTTCCTTGTAGTACTTCAGGGCGCCGGGATGGATGGGAGCGGAAAGGCCCTCGAGCATGGACTGCTTCGTGAGGGAGGCTAGGGCGGGATGAAGCTTCTTGAACTCGTCGAGGTTCTCGAAGACCTCCTTGGTCACAGCGTAGACCACCTCGTCCGGCACGTCGGCCGAGGTGACCAGGGTGGCAAGCATGCCGACCGTGTAGACCTTCTCGCCGGCGTTGGCGGCCTCAGGATACTGGTCCATGGGGATCTCGACCTTGGTGTAGTAGGGCAGCTTCTTCAGCAGGGGATCGATCTCGGTGATGGAGACGATGCGGCACTTGCGCTTGCCGGCCGTGGCCTCCTTGATGTTGCCGTTGGGATGGCCCACCGTGAAGAAGAAGCCGTCCAGGCGGTTGTCCTGCACCATGCGCGGGGCATCGGCGGACTTTATGCCCTCGGCCTTGAAGTCCTTCTCGTAGTCGATGCCGACGGAGGAGAAGAGGTCGATGGCGTTCTGGCGCTGGCCGGAGCCGGGATTGCCAATGTTGATGATCTTGCCCTTGACGTCCTTGATGGACTTGATGCCGGAGTCTTCGGCGACCACGAAGGTGACGGCCTCGGGGGCGAGGGCGAAGACGGCGCGCAGCTTGGGCTGGGGCTTGCCGTCCCATTCGGCCAGACCATGGACGGCCTGGTACTGGCGGTCGGCCTGGGCTATGCCAAACTCGAGATCGCCCTTGCAGACGGCGTTGACGTTGAAGACCGAGGCGCTGGTGGACTCGACGGTGCACTTGATGCCGTAGACGTCCTTCTTCTTGTTGACGATGTTGGCAATGGCGCCGCCAGTGGGATAGTAGACGCCGGTGATGCCGCCCGTGCCTATGGTGACGAAGGTTGTCTTTGCGGCCAGGTCCGCAGGGGCCGCCAGGCCACAGGCAAGGACAAGGCCGAGCGAGGCAGAAAGCAGTTTTCCAAGCATGGAGAGCTCCTTTGGGTTGAAAATGACGCTATTCTGTAACCTGCCTTCCAAGTCTTTTCAAGAAAGGAGACGGCCAGCAGGCATAGACGAAGGCGGGCCTTGGCCTCTTGCCCTGCAGGACCCAAAAAGGATGTTCAATTTTTTCTCTTTCGATTTCAGTGGGACAGCCATTCCAAGCCCCTGCGGCAGGCGCATTCCTATGGAAAAATGCGGCCTCTTGACGCAGTGCTGGCTGGCGGCCATAAGCTTGGGCGCAGGCTGGCTTCCCGCCGGCCGCAGGAAAAGGGCGGCCGCTTCCCGGCCGCACGGAGGATGGAACGATGTCCATGCGCGACAAGCTGCTCGCCTGCGCCCTGCTCTACGCCATGGAGCTCTGGCTCCTGCTGGTCTGCCGGGTGGACGGCAGGTTCCTGCTGGCCTTCGCGCGCTAGCGGAGCTCCGGAAGGCAGAGCAGGACTCCGGCCGTGCGACTGGCGCCGGCCTGCATCTCCTTGCGGACCGGCCGATCCCTCCCTACACTGGGGGCAGGGAGCAGGCCCTGCCTGCCAAGGAGGCCGCCTGTGCACGACGATGAGCAAGCCAGCCAGGGCGCATGCCAGGATCTTTGCGCCGCGCCTGACAGTCCTGACGCCGACGAGGGGACGCGCGAGGAGGCGCTTGCCCGCGCCCTAGCCGAGGCCTCCAGCCGCCAGCAGGCCCTCGAGGCCGGGAACGCCGGGACTGCCCGCATCCTTCTGGCCGGCCGAGCCGGATCGGGACGCACCTGTCTCGCCAAGGCGCTCGGCGGACCGGACTTCGTCCTGCTTGACGCCAAAGGCTTTGGCGCCGCGGGAGACCACGAGGCCTGCGTCCAGCGCATGCTGGGGATGGCGGAAGGGGCCGACGCCGTCATGCTCTGCGTCCCCGCGCCGGACAGGGCCTGGGGGCTCGAGGCCCGCTTCCTCGCGGATCTAGCCAAGATCTGCCCCGAGACAGCCCTCTTCTGCGCAGGCACCAAGATAGACCTGCTTCCGCCGGCTAGGGTCTGGCAGCCGGGCCTTCTGCGGCTGGACCGCCCCCAGAGCCCCAAGGAGCTGGCCATAGCCCGCTGGCAGCATGCCCTGCTGGCCTTCCTGCGCCGGAACTGGCAGGGCGTTGCGGCAAAAAGCCTCCGTCTCGTCTCCCAAGGGGCCGGCAGCGGGGAAAGCGCCTTCGGCATAAGGGAGCTCAAGGCTCTGCTGGCGACAGAGGCGCCTGCCCTGGTGCGGCGGCGCCTCGCCATGGCCTCGGCGGACGATCCCGCGGGAAGGCGGGCGCAGGCCGAGCGCCTGGTCTGGAAGTCGGCCGCGGCAGCCGCTGCCGCGGCCGCCGTACCCATCCCCTTTGCCGAAGCCGCCTTTCTGGCGCCTCTGCAGATCGGCATGTGCGCCTCCCTTGCCAGACTCTACGGCCAGGACCTTTCCCGGGGCACGGCAGCCCGCATGCTGGCCCCGGCGCTTGCCGGCTTCATCGGCCGCATAGGCCTGGTCTCGCTGCTCGACTTCGTGCCCGGCCCCGGCTCCCTTGCGGGCTCGCTGCTGGCTGCCGGCATCGCCGGTCCGGCCACGCTTGCCGTGGGCGAAGCCTTCACCGACTGCCTTGAGCGGAGCCTTGTCCAGCCTGGCTGCGCCGAGATGGCCAGGCTTGTCAGGGAGCGCTACCGCAAGGCGCTTCTGCGCAAGGACGAACTGCTCAGGAAGGCAAAGAAAGTCCCCAGGAAGGCATGGCAGAACGCTCAGCAGGGAGAGCAGGGCCAGCAGGGGCAGGCGGGCCAGTCTGGGGGCGGCCCGGTGCCGGAAGCCGGCCGGGGAGGCCAGCCATGAGCGCGCCGCGATGCCTTCGCCTGCTCTTTGGCGGACGCCAGGGCGCCGGCAAAACCTGCCTCGCCAGCGCCTTGGCAGGCCAGCCTCTGGTCTGGTCGCCAGGGAGAGGCCCGAAGCCGGCACAGGCCTCCTGGAAGCGCGCAGGCATGGCCTTCACGGCCCTGGAGCTGCCTGGCTTCGGCGTGGAAGGGCAGGGGGAGCCACGACGCCAGGAGCTTCAGGCCGGGGCGCTTGCCGGCGCAGACCTCCTTGTCCTCGCCGCGCCCGCACCCGAAGAGGCCTGGGGCCTCGAAGCCGGCTGGCTTGCGGGCGCGCTCGCGGCGGCCCCAGGCTTTCCGGTCCTCGTCTGCGCCACGCGCATCGATCTGCTGGGCTCGCCGCGGGACTGGGAGCCGGAAGCGCTCGAGCGCGAGCTTGCCTGCGGACGTCCAGCCAGCCCCAAGGCCAAGGCCGTTGCGGCCTGGGCCAGGCGGCTCGAGGACGCGCTTGCCGTTGCCGTGCCCAGCTTTCGCCCCGAGCGCTTCTGCCTGACGGCTGCCGGCGACGGCACGCCGGCCTTTGGCGCCAGCTTCGGCATGGACAGGCTGAGGCGTCTTGTCTGCCAAAGCCTGCCCGAGGCAGTCCAGCACCGCGCGAGACTGGCGCTGGCTCTGGACAGCGAAGAGCTCAGGCCCAAGGCAGAGAAGATCATCTGGACAGCCTCGGTCTCGGCCGCGGCCGCCTCGCTTGCCCCCGTGCCTGCCGTGGACGCGGCCATGGTCGCCACGGTGCAGGCCGGCATGATCGTCGCCATTGCCGGCCTCTACGGCTGCGTGCTCAGCCGCAAGACCGCCCTCGCCATGCTGGCGCCGGCCGCAGGGGCCCTGGGGCTGCGCGTCGCCCTCGCCAGCGCCCTCAAGTTCCTGCCCGGCATAGGCCATGCGGCCTCCGGCGCCATCGGCGCTGCCGTGGCCGGCCCCATGACCATGGCCGTGGGCTACGCCTTCCTCGACTTCTTCGCCAGAGCCGAGTTCAGCCCCTCGCCGGCGGAGGTGCGCCAGGCCTTTGCCGAGAAGTTCCGGGAGGCAAGGGCCAGACAGGGCGAGCTGCTTGCCAGGGCCAGGGACCGGGCTGGGGACGGCGGAAAGCCCAAGGCCAGGGACAGGAACGGCGTCCCGAGCTAGGCGAAGGGGGCCTGCGCGCCCCCAAGAGCGCTGGAAAGCCACCCTTGAATCTGCTCTCAGCTACTCCTATTTAAGCTTATATTATTAAGCTGATCGTTTTTTGTTTTTTTCTCGTCAAAGCAGGCCGGATCGTGCTTCAGCAACCAGAGCAGGGTCTGGATGTCCCTGAACTTCAGGCTGGCCAGCCGAGCGCTTCCCCCGGCCGCCCAGCAGAGGAGGGGAAGGCGCGGAGCCTGGCTGAAGCGGGCAGCGAAGTCCCGGACACGCGCTGGCTGCCGCTCGGCCAAGGCGTCAAGTTCGGCCAAGCCGGCGCTGACGGCGCTGCCGTCCCGACTGCCAGCCTGGCCCCGGTAGAAAGTCCTGGCCTGGCTGGCGCTTCCCGCAGGCACCATGCCCACGGGAAAGTCCAGTTGAGGTGCGAGGCCGTCAAGCAGAGCGCCCAGCGTCCGGCAGGCAGGGCAGTCCCTGCGGGTAAAGGCCACCAGCAGAGCCCTGCCTCGGTCCGGGGTGCCGGCAAGGCGCACGGCAGGCACGTCGCGAAGCAGATCCAGCAACGCCTGCGCCGGAAAGGCGGGAAGGCCGGCAAGGCGCTCCTTGGCCTCGGCAAGCGCGTCCTGCGGCGGCATGGGCAAGACTCCTTCGCCAAGGACAGCCAGCGGCAGGAGGCCAGGCTGCCGGCCTGCTTCCTGCCAGGCACCGCTTAGCCGGACAAGCCCCTGGCGCTGGAGGGCATGGCAGGGCAGGCGCAGTTCGGCAAAGCCGGTTTCGGGCTGGCAGCGTTCGGCAAGGGCGCTGGCTGCAGGCTGGGAGCAGAGCCGGAAGTCAGGCAGGAAGGCTGCCAGAAGGGCAAGGAGACAGGCAAAGAAAAGGCTGGCGAAGCGCCGAGCCAGGGCTGAGCGCTGTGCGTTGCTGACTGCCATGGAGGCTGCTCCTGCGCCGTACGTGACGCGGTCATAATTAAAGTTTTACTTTAACTTTTGTTTTTGGCAGGCTTCGGGGACTTGCCGGCCTTGCCCGGCTTGGCTTCGGCCGGCCACTGGATGTTGACGAAGCCCTTGGTGCCCTCTCTGAGGGGCAGGGAGGCCGGCGGCGTCAGTTCGCCCCAGCGCGACAGCATGTCCTGGCAGGTCCGGGGCAGGGGGCGCCGGCCGCCGAAGGCGTCCCAGAAGCGGCGCGTGAGGAGGCTGAGCCATTTCGCGCCGGAGCGCCTGGCACCTGCGCCCTCTGGATCGAGCAGCAGCGTGACAGGAATTGGCCGGCCCGGGCACGCGCTGCTTTCAAAGAGAAGCTGGCAGCGGACCAGGGCTAGGCCGGCAAGCCTGCCCTGCGAGGAGGTCGAGGCTGCGGGCGCGGACATGCGCACCAGCCGCGCCTCGAAGGTTTTGCCGCCGGCAAGGCGCCTTGCCATGGATTCCTCCCTGGCCCTGGAGGCCTGCTCCCTGGCTTCGCGCAGCTGTTCGGCCATCTGGCGGGCGCGCTCCCGGCGGGCTCTGGCAACCTCATCGCCTCGGGCCTGCCAGCGCTCGACATGCTCGAAGTCCACTTCAAGCAGATCGAGCCGTCTATTGTTGACGGCCACGAGCGGTCCCTGGCACTCGGGGCAGGCCTTGGGCCGTGCGCCTTCGGGAAGCAGAGCGCCGCACCACTGGCAGACGGATCTGCCCGGGCGCTCGCCGGGACCCTGGCCCGGCAGGCCGGCCTCGCCGGCGCGGGCGCCCGGAACAATGCGCGGTGCGTTGGGCGAGCCGTGGCGGCCGACGTTGTCCACGAGATCGAGCAGGAGGCAATCGCGCTTGCCGGCTGCCGGCCGCAGGCCCCTTCCCACCATCTGCACGTAGAGGGCCGGCGACATGGTGGGCCGGCAGAGCAGCAGGCAGTCGACCTCGGGGCAGTCCCAGCCCTCGGTCAGCATGCCCACGTTGCAGAGCACCCTGATCCTGCCGCGCTTGAAGTCGTCGAGCCTCGACTGGTTGTCTGCGCTCTCCCGGCTGGAGTCCACGACGCCGGCTTCGATGCCGGCCTGGCGGAAGCGTGCGGCCAGCATGGCGGCATGGGTTATGGTGCAGCAGAAGGCCACGCAGCGCCGGCGACCGCCGGCGTGCTCAAGGAAGGCCTTGACGGCGCTGTCGAGCTCCAGGGGACGGCTCATGAGCTTGGCCAGCTGGGTTTCGTTGTAGTCGCCGGAGCTCAGGTCCAGGCCTGCCAGCTCGACGCGCAGGCTAGGGCAGGAAAGGGCCCTCAGGGGCACGAGATAGCCCTGGCGCTGAAGCTCTGCCATGGAGATGCGACAGTCGATGCGATCCCACCAGTTCTCCGTGCCGGCCACGGCCCGGGAGCCGTAGATGCAGCCCTGGCCAAGGCGCCAGGGCGTTGCCGTCACGCCGATGACGCGGGCGCCGGGGCGCCTGGCGAGCACGGCCTCGAGAATGGCCTTGTAGGTGGAGTCCAGGTTCTTCGGGCCCACGCGGTGGCACTCGTCGATGACGACGATGTCCACCTTCGGGAGCTCTTCCAGATGGTTCTTCAGGGTCTGGGGGGACGCCACCACCACGTCGGCGTCCGCTTCGCGCCTGGAGGAGACTGAAGCGCACACGAGGCCGAGGCTGGGCCTGCGCCCGCCGGCCTTGCCGACGTCCTTCCCGCAGTTCTGCACGTCCTCCCCGGCAGGCCATTCCTGGAGCAGCTTGTCCATGGCCTGGCGCACCAGGATGCTGCGGTGGGCCAGAACGAGGGTGCGCATGCCCCAGCGGCTGAAGTAGTAGCGGGCGAGGGCGCAGAAGACGACGGTCTTGCCGGCGCCCGTGGCTGCCTGCAGAAGCAGGAACTGCCGCTGGGGAGCGGCTGCCACGAGGGCGGAGAGCGCCTCGCGCTGGTAGGGACGGAGCGTGAACATGAAAAGCGTTCCTCGAGCTTGAAGGAAGAAAATACCGGCTGCTTAAACTTTTAGCCTGCGCCTCAAAAAAGGCCTGGGACAAGGGATTTCGGGGATGGAGCGGTGCCGTGCGACAGGGTTTGCCAAATTTACGGTCATGTACCACTTGAAGTTTTTCAGGCTTTGGACTAAAGCGGTAATTGAAGTTTCGATCCTGAGGGCATCAGGAATTGAAGAGGCGAGGCCCGCTGGTTCCCATTCCGGCGGGCCAACTTATTTCCGGCAGGCCAGATCCCGCCGGGACAGGGCAGCAGGGCCGGAAGCAGGAAATGGAGAAAAAGCCTGGAGGAAGGGGCTGGAGACAAGAGCTGGCCGAACGCCTCCTGGGGAAGCTGGCAACGCGGCAGGGGATGCGCCGCACGCTGCCACAAGCGCAGGAAGACTCGTGCAGGAAAGCCGGCGCAGGCTCCCGGCTGGACGGCGAAAAGGACGCAGGAAGCTTTCCGGGCAAGCCTTGCCTCCCGCCTGACGGCGTTCTGACAAAAGCTCCCACCCTTGACCCGTGGCGCCTTGTACACGAAGCGAAAGGCATTGGCAACCTATTTTTTGCTGGTTGACAATTTTTTATTCGAGCCTATTTCTGACGCAGGGCGATGCCTTCCGCCTCCCAGATCCCCACGGCCGCCCTCTACCATATGGAGGTCCCAGCATGCCGCTCTCCAGCAAGCCTGCCCGCAGAGCCTTCGCGACAAGCCTTGTCCCTGTCCTGCTTGGTCTTGTCCTGGCACCCTGCGCCTTGGCCAGCCAAGATCACGCTTTCCCTGCCAGCCAGGAGCGCTGGCGTCTGGCTGCCAGACTTGCCCTGCTCGAGGGCGTGCGCAGGGCCCTCGGCAAGCCCTATGTCTGGGGCGCCAGCGGTCCCGATGCATTCGACTGCTCCGGCCTCGTGCTTTGGCTCTATGGTCGCATCGGCGTCCGACTTCCGCGCGTTGCCGTGGAGCAGGGCTCCGTCGGCATCGCCGTGCCGGACCGGCTGCGCTTCGGGGACGTGCTGCTCTTCAAGCGCAAGGGGCCTGGCTGGCACATCGGCCTCTACCTCGCCAGAGGACGCTTCGTCCACGCCGAGGGCAGGGGCAGGGGCGTTACCATCTCCCTGCTGCGCGCTTCCGGCTACGCCCAGCGCCTCTGCCGGGCACGGCGCTATCTGCGCTAGACGGTCGGAAGACGGTCGCGGAACACCCAAGTCCCGACATCTGAAGCACTGGATTGCCTCTGTTGCAAATGCTATAAGCACTCATCATGCCATTACACTCTATGAAAACTGATTTGTTTCAAAACGCATAGTTAAACAATAGCTACGCCAGCAATGCTCCTCTCGAATCGTACGACGACGACTCTTCTCCTCGCCCTTAAGCACCATGCTCCATTGCCTTTGGCGCCGCTCGCCTTCGCCTGCGCAGGGGTCCGTCTTCTTCTGCCAGCCTGGCGATTCCCCGGAAGTGCGACATACGGCAGGCAAGGGCAGGGACGGGCCGCTGGCAGGCACCGCTTTCCGGCACGAGCAGGCGCAACTGTTCTCCTAGCTGCAACGCCACGCTTGCAGAAAGCCAGAAAGCCGCCAGGCCTCCGGAGGACTCCCAGCCTGCTCCGGAGCGGAATCCGGAGCAAAACACACCTTGCTTTTCAAGATGGCATGGTCTATAAGAACTGTCTGCTTTTGCTTTTATTTTCCGGCATTCCGGGCCGTCTGCGGCTTTCGCCTAGGCGGCTCGGACCCTGCAGGCGCCAGCCCCCCAGGCGCCACGCCGGACCGAAGAGTCCCGGCCGAACCAAGGAGTCCCGCACATGAAGCCCAGCTACGACGTCGAGCAGTTCAAGCGCGTTTTCGAGAAGGAGTACACCTACCTCAACGGCTTCATGCGCAACGTCAGGCGCAGAGGCGACAGCCCTGCGCTCCACTGCCCTGTCTCCGGGAGAACCTGGACCTACAGGACGCTCAACGAAGACGTCAACCGCCTTGCCAACGCCCTGCGCAAGCACGGCTACGGATACGGGGACGTGATGTTCTACATTCTCCCCAACTCGCCGGAATTCCTCTTCTGCTACCTGGCGGCCCACAAGACCGGCATGGTCGGGGCGCCTGGCAACTACCGCCTCTCAGGCGGCGAAATTTCCCTGCTCATCAACGATCTGCGACCCAAGGTGCTGGTCTACGACGCCGAGTTCGCCAAGATCGTGGGCGACGCGCTGAAGCTGGCCTCCTACCAGCCCGAGATAGTCATCATCTGCGACGCCGAGGGCAAGGTCGAGGCGCCGCTGGACCAGAAGACCTTCCGCGAGTTCGTCGAAGGCACGTCCAGCACCGATCCCGAACTCTCCCACGTGCCGAGCATCTACGACGAGACGACGCGCTTCTTCACCTCCGGCACCACCAACCTGCCCAAGGGCGTGCCCTGCAACAGCCTCAACGAAGTGCTTTCCGCCCACGACGTCATGATGCACTTCCCCCTGACGGCCACGGACGTCACCATGAACCTGACCCCGTGGTTCCACAGGGGCGGCCTGCATTCCGGCGGCCCCTGTCCCTGCCTCTACGCCGGGGCCAGCATGGTCGCGCTGCGCGACTTCTCGCCCAAGCTGGCGCTGCAGTACATTGCCAAGTACCGCATCACCTTCATCATCGGAGCTCCCACCATCGCCGAGGTCCTGAGCCGCCTGAGCGAAAGCGTCCACGCCGACTTCTCGAGCCTTAGGGGCATGGTGCTCATGGGCTCCCCGCTCGACAACGAGCCCTGCCACCGCTACATGAAGGGCATCACGCCCAACATCTTCAACGGCTACGGCACCACCGAGACCTTCTGGAACACCTTCCTGCGCCCCTACGATCTGCCCGAAAAGGCCGGCTCCGCGGGCGGTTCCTGCACGGACGACGAGGTGCGCGTCATCCGCATCGAGACCACCGGCCACGCCTCGCCCAAGGAAATGGTAGCCCAGGACAGCGAGACCGTGGGCGAGGTGGTCATACTCTCGCCGGCCAAGTCCACCTCCACCTACGCCAACAACGAGGAAATGACGCGGGCCAAGTTCCACGACGGCTGGCTCTACACCGGCGACCTCGCGACCTGGGACGAGCACGGCTACCTCACCATCGTCGGCCGCAAGGACGACATGATCGTCTCCGCGGGCGAGAACATCTATCCCGTCCAGGTCGAGGCCATTCTCAACGAGAACCCCAAGGTGGCGGAAAGCCTGGTGCTCGGCATCCCCGATCCCAAGCGCGGGGCCGTGGTGGTCGCCGTCATCAAGCCGGCCGACCCCAGCCTCACGGAGAAGGAGATGAAGCAGTGGTGTCTCAGCCACCCCATGCTCGCTCCCTACAAGCGGCCTCGCAAGTTCCGCTTCGTGGACGAGCTTCCCCACAGCGGGACAGGCAAGCTGCTGCACCGCATGCCCGAAGGCGTCTCCTTCGACGACTAGGGGACAGGGAGAAAGCGGACCGGGAGAAAGCGGATCGGGAGGAAGAGGCCATGCAGTCAACTCAGGACGTGGAAGTCAAGGCACCCGTAGACGACAGCAGCGTCTTCACCTGCCAGATGTGCGGCCAGTGCTGCCGCGGGCAGGGGGGCATCGTCGTGAGCCCCACCGATCTGGCGCGCATCCTCAAGGCCCTTGCCATGGACGAGCCTACCTTCAGGGAGCGCTACGGCGAGATGCGCGGAGGCAAGCTCCAGATACGCTGCGGGGACGACGGCGCCTGCATCTTCTTCAGGGAGGGCGAGGGCTGCACGGTGCACGCCGGCAAGCCCGACGTCTGTCGCGCCTGGCCCTTCTTCCGCGGCAACATCGTGGACGCCGACAGCTTCGAGATGGCCAAGGACTACTGCCCCGGCATACGCCGGGACGCCGACCACGCGACCTTCGCGAGGGAAGGACGGGCCTACCTCAAGAAGCACGGCCTGCTCTCCCGCGACGGCACCAGCGGCGGCTGGGCCGTGGTGCTCGACGACTAGAGCCTGCGCCCGCGCCGGGCAGGAGCCCGGGGTGCCGCCTCAGCGACATTGCCGGCGCTTTGCCCGCACGACGGCCGGCGCTTTGCCTCAACGACAACTGGGAGGCCTCATGGCTGACACCTTTTCCGGCAGGCCCGCCAGGCACGGCAGGCCCGGCTCCGCTGGCAGCAAGGCTGGCGGCAAGGACAGCAAGACGAGCAGGGACGGCAAGGACAGCAGGGACAAGCGCCCCTTTGCCAGACAGGCTGGCAGGCAGGGCCGGCAGGAGCGCAGGCCGTCCTGCACGCCGGCCTTTCGCCCCGGACAGGAGCTCTTTCCCGGCTTTTCCCGCGATCTGGCCCAGCTGCTCGACCAGCCGCTGCTCAGGGCTCTGCGCAAGGCCTGGCCGCTTTCGCGCGCCCACCATGCCTCGCTTGCCCAGGACATTGCCGAGCTCTCGGGCATCCTGACCTCTTCCCGCGCCGATCTGCGCAGGCCCTACTGGGCCAAGCCCAATCTCACGAGTGCCTACCTCTACTACTTCCTTCCCTGGAACCTCGTGCGGCTGTGCCGGCTCTTTGGCGGCCTGCGGCTGCCTGAGCCTGCCGGGGACAGGCCGTCCATCCTCGTCGATCTGGGCTCAGGTCCCCTGACGGTGCCGCTGGCGCTGTGGCTGGCCAAGCCCGGGTGGCGCCGGCTTCCCCTTGAGGTCGTCGCCGTGGACTGCGCCGGCAGGCCGCCGCGGCTCGGCCAAGCCGTGCTCGAAGCCCTAGCCGAAGAGGCGGGCACGGCGCCCTGGAAGGTGCGCTGCGTGCAGTCGCCTCTGGCCATGGCGGCCCGCAGGCTCAAGCCCCTGCTGGCAGGCGCCGTCCCCTTCCTGATCACGGCGGCCAACGTGCTCAACGAACTCCCGCCGGAACGGCGCGGGCGCTTCGAGGGCTACGGCGACGGGCCGGGTGACAGGACTGGCATGGACGGCATGGACGGGAAAGACGGCAGTCTGGCCGTCAGCCAGCTTGCTGGCATGGCCTCCGAAGGCAGCCTCTCGAATCTGCTTTCCTCCCTGCTTCCCCTGCTCCGCGCCCGCCGCGGCCAGACCCCGCCCCGCCTGCTCTTCATCGAGCCCGGCACCCGGCTTGGCGGCAGCACCCTCATGGAGCTGCGCGCCCTGGCCCTGGACGAAGGCCTCCTGCCGCTGGCCCCCTGTCCGCACGGCCTTGCCTGCCCCCTGCGCCGCGACGACGCCGAGGAAGACTGGCTGGACGGCCCCCGCATGGCCTCCCGCCTGGCAGGTCGCACCTGGTGCCACTTCACCTTCGATGCCCAGGGCGCTCCCGCATGGCTGGCCAAGCTCTCGGTGGAGGCCGGCCTCGACAAGGACAGCCTGTCCCTAGCCTGCCTGGATCTGGCCGTGCCGGCTGCCGAGCTGGAGGACTGCGAAGCGCCCGACGCCGATGGCGGGCTTGACGGGTCCGATGTTCCTAAGGCCGATGCGCCTGAGGCCACGTCTGCCTCCTCTGCACCCGGCAACGCAGACGCTGCCGGGGAGCAGGCGACAGACGGTGCGGCAGAGGGGACGGCAGCCAGCCCTGCCGGCGATGCCTCCCTGCTGCAGGCTAGAATCGTCTCCCAGCCCTTCCGGGTGCCGGGACTCCGCGGCCTTGCCCGCTACGCCTGCACGGCACGGGGCCTTGCCCTGCTCGAGGACGCCGGCGGGTGTCCCTCGGGAAGTCTGGTTGGCCTGCCCGCAGGCGCCTTCGACGGCGCGCGGCGCGATGCCAAAAGCGGCGCTGCCGTCATTGCCAGCGCCAGAACCGGCGGACGGCCAGTTCCGGAAGAAGCTGCCGAAGCTTCCTGCGAACCCTGCCTTGCGTCTGCCGCAGCAACGCCTTCAGGCCATGCCCAGCCTCGGCGCGGACAGGCGCAGGGCCGGCCCCGCGTCCAGAGCGGCGACCGCAGCGGCGGCGGCCGGAACGATGCCAGCAGGCAGGGCCAGCGGCACGCTCCTGAAGATCAGGGCGGGCAAAGGGGACACGGCGACCACGACGGCAAGGGCGGCCATGCCGGACACCGCAGCCATGCCGGCCAGAGCCGGCACGGCCGGCAGCGCTAGCGGCACAGCGGCTTTCCTGCAGGACCGGTCGCCAGAACGGCGCCAAGACGGGGTCCGTCCTAGCGTGCGCGCCCCAGACGCCTCGGTGGCATCGCTCCGGCAAGGACACGCCTGCCGAGGGCGTCCCCGTGGCGCTTCCGCGAGATTTTTACCATTTTTTACTATTGCCTCACAGGTATGTTTACATTTTAGCAAAAGCATCCTAGGCTTCCTACAGCGGCGCAGGCCTAGCCGGCCGCAAAGGAGCATAGGATGCATCAGGCACACGACAGGCCGGACACGGCTCCGGCAGGCATGCGGCTGCCCGCGCCTCTGGCGCCGGAGCGCTCAGGCCCCCCGCTCTTCCTCGCGGCCGTGCAGGCGGGCTTCCCCTCGCCGGCAGACGACAGCGTCGAGGACAGGCTCGATCTGCACCGCCATCTGGTGCGCAACGAGACGGCCACCTTCTTCCTGCACGCCAGTGGCAACTCCATGGAGGGCGCCGGCATACGCGACGGCGATCTGCTGGTGGTGGACCGCTCCCTGGAGCCGCGAAGCGGGCGGACCGTCATCGCCGCCGTGGGGGGCGAACTCACCGTCAAGCGCCTGGCCAGACGGGGAGGGCGGACCCTGCTTGTGCCGGCCAATCCCAGCTATCCCGAATTCGACGTCACGGATCGGGAGGACGTCTGCATCTGGGGCGTGGTGACCTATGCCGTGCACAAGCTCTAGCGGGCTCTGGCTTCTGGCCGACTGCAACAACTTCTACGCCTCCTGCGAGCGGCTCTTCCGTCCCGATCTGGCCGGCCGGCCGGTGGTGGTGCTCTCCAACAACGACGGCTGCGTCATCGCCCGCTCGGCCGAAGCCAAGCAGCTCGGCATCCCCATGGGCGCCGCCGAGTTCAAGATCCGCGCCCTGCTGGAACGCACGCGCACGGCCGTCTTCTCCTCGAACTTCGCCCTCTACGGCGACCTCTCGGACAGGGTCATGCAGACCCTCGAGAGCCTCTTCCAGGACGTGCGCCAGTACTCCATCGACGAGGCCTTCTGCCGTCTGCAGGGGGCCGAGGCTCTGCAGGCCTGGGAGGCCGCGGACATGGCCAGGCGCCGGGTGCTGCGCTGGACCGGCATCCCCGTGTCCATGGGCATAGCCTGCACCCGCACCCTCGCCAAGGCGGCCAACCGCATCGCCAAGCAGAGCGGGGCCAGCATCTTTTGCCTCGATCCGCAGGCCCCAAACTTTCAGGAACGGCTCGAGGGGCTTGCCGTGGAGGACGTCTGGGGGATAGGACGCCGCCTGGCGGCCCGCCTGCAGGCGCACGGCATTGCCAACGCCTGGCGGCTCAGCCAGCAGAGCGACCTCTGGGTGCGCCGGCATCTCGGCACGCCCGGCTGGGACACGGTGCTGGAGCTGCGGGGCCTGCCGGCGTCCAAGGAGGGCGAAGGCCCGGCACTGCGGCAGACGCTCGTGGTCTCGCGCTCCTTTGGGCGCAAGACGGAGCTGAAGGGCGACGTGCTGGAGGCCGTCTGCGCCTTTGCCGAACGGGCCTGCGAGAAGCTGCGCGCCGAAGGCCTGCTGGCAGGCGGCGTGGGCGCGAGCCTGCGCACATCCTTCTTCGGCCAGGGGCCCTCCTACGCGGGCTGCGCCAGCCGGCGCCTCATGCCGGCCACGGACGACACGGGCGCCGTGGTGCGCGCGGCCAGAGAGGCGGTTCTCAGCGCCTGGCGGCCCGGCTACTGCTACGCCAAGGCGGGCGTGCTGCTCTACGGCCTCGAGCCCGCAGCGAGGCGGCAGCTCTCCCTGCTGGCCGATCCGGCGGCAGAGGCCAGGTCGGCCAGGCTCATGCAGGCTCTCGATGCGGTGAACGCCCGCTACGGCAGACGAACCCTCGTCTATGCGTCCTCAGGGCTTCCCGCCGGCGCCAAGGCGGCCTGGCAGATGAAGCAGACGAGGCTCTCGCCGTCCAGCACCACGCGCTGGGAGGAGCTCGCCACGGCCAGAGCCTGAAGGCGCCGAGAGGCTCTTGAAGGGCGCCGAGGCCGGTCAGACGGACGAAGGGCAGAAAAGGGCTAGCTCAGCGAGTACCAGACCCCGCGACCCTTGCCGTGCATGACGATGCGCCCCTCGTCAACGAGATTCTTGAAATGCTCCTTGAGCGTGTTGCGGCTCACGCCGGTGCTCTCGACCATGTCGCGCAGGGTCACGCGGCCGCGGGACCGGGCCTGCACGAGAATCTGCATGGAGAGCTCGGGCTGGGAGGCGAAGAGATCCTCCTCGCGGTCCAGACGATCTCTGAGTACGGCCACCGCCTTGGTCAGGACGGAGAGGTAGAACATGATCCAGGGCTGCCAGTTGGGCTCCTCGGCAGAATTGGCCGACGAGATCTGCATCTCCCTGCGCAGAATCTGGAGGGGCGTCAGGCCATCGCGCGGGGCCGTAAAGGCGGGACACTCCGAGAGCAGCATCGCAGTCAGCGGGATGTAGGCCACAAAGGCGTAGCCGTTCTTCAGGTGCAGCCAGCGCTGGAGCAGGCAGACAAGCAGAGAGTTGCCGTCCTTGAAGGGGTGCATGACCGCGAAGGAGGCGCAGAAGATGGAGACGAGGAGCAGAGGGTGCAGGGTGCGGTGGCGCAGGGCTTCAGAGCTCCACTGGCATAGCGCTTCGAGCGAGCCTTCCAGCACGTCGGAGACGCAGGTGCCGACAACGGAGTCCACGCCAGCCACAGGGCCCATGAGAATCCTGTGCAGCTCGCAGATGGAAGCCACGTTCAGATCCATGCTCAGGCTTCCCTCCTCAAGGCGGAGGGTGCAGGCCCGGTAGGCTTCGGCCAGACTTTCCGACGGCGTGGTGGGCTCGAAGGGCACCCGCGCGGAGATGATCTTGTGCACCTTTCTTTCCGTGATGCTCAGGCGCGAGTAGCGGACGGCTGCCAGGATGTCATCGGCGTAGGCCCTTTCCTTAAGATCCTGCAGCTGTCGCCGGGGCAGGGCGCCAACGGCCCGCCAAGAACCCTTGAATTCGTCCAGCCGTGCGGCCAGATCAAGCATTTCCGGCGTAATGGCAAGCTTATCTGCGACTGACATGGCTCGGTACCTCCTCCGCTGGGGGGGGGTGGAAGCCCGGCGCCGCAACCCTGCGGACGTCAAAATCCAAGCTTCTACAATTATGTAAATCTTCTATACCTAGCTTTGCACTCGCCTGTCTACACCTGCATGGCAACAAACAGATCATTTTCCTGCCAAACCAGCGATTTCAGAGAAACAGACAGGTGCATACGCCGCGGGCTTACTGCGTTTTGCCACACAAGCTTTTGAATTTACGCAGTTTTTCGAAAACCCTAGCGCAGATGCGTTTTTCCCTGCCCTGGGTGGACCAAAAATTGACCGGATTGAGCAAGGACCCGTGCAGATCCCCCTGCACAAGCTCTGGAGCAGGGCAATATCATAGCACCTCAAAAGGCTTTGCAGCCCCCCTCGCAGGGGAAAACCGGGCAGGAAGGGCGCCCGCCCGGGCTCTTTTCCCATGCCAGAGACGGCCTGCCGGCAGAACGGACAGGAGCGGCAGGGGGAGGGGCGAAGGGCGGCATGGGCTTGCGGGGGAGAGCTGTCAGAGGGGCGTTGCGGACCGGGCCAAAGGGGCGTAGAGCAAGCCAGCGCCACGCTCCCATGCCTGGCGCGCAACCCAAGGAGCAGATTCCCATGCTACGCCACATCGCAGCCGCGACCCTCGTTCTGGGCCTCGCCATGGCCTCCCCCCTGCCGGCCTCCGCAGACATGGACGTGTCCTTCAAGGCCAAGCTCACCAGTTCAGGCGAGCAAAACTACGGCACCGAAAGCTGGAAGATCCTGACGCTCTCGAGCGCCGGCACCACCGAAGTCGTTGTCAGGCGCGTCGAAGTGAACCGCCAGGACGTCACAGCCCAGTGCACCAACGTCAAGATACCCTGCCGCATGCCCCCTGGCTCCAGCCTTGTCTTCAAGCTCCCGGCCAGCACGGTCTTAAGCGAGATCACCGTCCACACGGACGGCGGTCCCGTTCGCATGCGCACCCGCTAGCGGGAAGCCCTTTCCGCAGCTAGGCCCCGCTCCGGTCATGCCGGGCGGGGCTTTTGGCGTTTGCGCCCCGCTCTGCCGGCATGGGTGACGGTAGGCCGAAGGGTGCAGGGGCCTGATGCCTTGGTCCGAATGCCTTGGGCTGGGGGCCTGGGACTGGGGCTGGGCGACGGATGCAGCTCGAAACTGCGCTCCGCTTGCGCGTCTTTCCCTGGCTGTGCCATGCTATTCCCAGGCCCTTTGCCGGAGCCTCCGCTTCCAGGACCGCTCTGCCCCAGCATCATGCTGGACGGCCTGTCCCCCGCGCAAGCCACAAGGAGCACAGCCATGCAGCTTTCCGCCAACCGAATTCCGAGCTTTTCTGTCTGCCTGCCATCTCTTTGTCAGCCATCTCTCTGCGCCAGCGCGCTCCGCGCCCGAACAGCGGCCATCCGAAAGGCCGGCATCAAGATGCGGCTGGCCCTCTTCCTTGCCGGCCTGCTGGCCATCCCGCCGGCGCTGACGGCAGGGGCGGCAGGCGCAACCGTCCTCGCGCCGGCAGGCGATCCCGAGGAGACGGCCATCTACCTGCGCATCAAGTCCGGCGAGCCCGGCACCTGCGCGGCCTTTGCCAAGGACGGCTCCGCTCCGGGCAGGCTCGTGACCTCGCGCCTGCAGCCAAATCGCTGGGGGCGGGTCCACAAGGGCACCGACTTCGGCTACGGCAGGCATGAGTGCCTCTACGCCATGGCCGACGGCCGCGTGCTGCGCCTTGGCCGGGACGCCGGCAATGGTCCGCGCAGCCGGGGCACCTACATCGAGATAGCCTACGACAAGGGTCCCCTCGCCGGCACCGTCCAGCGCGTCTACCACATGGCCGCCGTCTTTCCGCCCTTTGCCGCCAAGGGCGACGACGGGCGCCTCGTCCTTTGTCCCCGGGGCACCCGCATCTTCAAGGGGCAGGCCTACGGCACCGTGGGCAACACCGGCCACTGCGTGGGCAGAAACGGTGGCTACCACGCCCACGTGGAGCTCACGCTCCCCAGCGGCAGGCTGTGCGACGTCACCCGCATCATGGACGAAGCCTGGCGCCGCTCGCGCGAGAGCGACTACTTCCTGCTCTACCAGCGCTACAGCTACAACCTGACGCCGGAGCGCATCCGCCTTGTCCTTGGGGAGGCCCTGCGCATCCCCGGTGCCGTGGAGGACATCCGGCGCGGCGCCGGAGAGCCTCTGGCAGGCCAGCTGTCTGCGGAACTGGCGCGGCTCGGCCAGGCAGAAGGGCTGGCAAAGGCGGGCCAGCCCTAAGCCCTGGACTGCCGGGGTAAAGTGGCTCACTTGGCAAGGCAAAAACCTCCTCCCAGGCTCGGCACCGCGGGCTGGAGCGGACAAGCAGAGCCTGGAAGGAGGAAGTCTCAAGCCAGGTCTGGATCCGGGCGGAGCGGAAGAAGCCGCGGATCCAGGCTCGGAAATCTGGTGCAGGCCGAATGGCGGAGCAGGCCGGAAGGGTCGAAGCGAAGCGGCCCTGAGCAGACAGGGTGCAGACGGGACAACGGCGGCTGAACCCAACGGCGACTGGACTCAAACGCGACGGAGCAAGGCGGGCAATGTTCTGCCTGCCCCGGCTTGCCCCTATGCGCCCCTGGCCACGGCGACGCCACGGGCAGCCTGCGTGAGGCCGGCGGGCGCCACAAGCTCGAGGACTGCGGGTTCAAAGCCCCGCTCGAGGGTGCTGTCCAGGGCGTTCTCCCTGGCCTCGAGATAGAGGCCGTGCCAGCAGATGGAGACCGTGATCACAGCTGCAAGGCACACGCCGACCACAGCGGCCGAGGCAAGGACGGCAGCGTTCTCGAGCAGGTTCGTGCGGGCGCAGGATGCAGGCGCCGCGACTTCAGGCACACTGGCCAGAGGCACGGCGCAGGGCAGGGGGGAGACGGGCTGGATGCGGGAAGCGGAAGAAAGCTGGCTGATCATGGCGTGTTCTCCTTGCCGCCGGATGCAGGCGAATTGGTGGTCAAAAGGGCTCCGGCTCCTGCCGGGCTTCCGGTCGACGGCGGCTGTTGACGGCATGCGCCCCTCGGCAAATTCCTGGGCGCTTCGGACTGCCGGCTAGGCTTGGCGGAAGGGACATTCAGCCGCTTCCTGCCGGCAAGATCAGTGTTACTTGTTTTGGGAATAGATTGCAAGCATATTTTTCCCTTTTGGTAAAAAAATCTGCTTTTCTTCAAAATTCCTCTTGGACGGGCTGATGGGGCCAGCCGGAAGTGTACCAGCAATGCCAGACGCACTCCCTGCAAAGTGCCATTTGACCCCCCTAGTGCGAGACCATTCCCTGCCTTGTCCTGCGTGCTCGGGCCCAGCGCCGCAAGCCCTGCCCGAAGGCCAGAGGCAAGGACCAGGGGCAGGCAGAACTTCAGCAACACTCCGAAAACAGGCAGGAAAAACGACGAACCGCGCCGTCCTTGGTCAAAGCTGCGCCCCGCAGCGCCTAGCGCGATCCCTGCAAAGTGCTGTTTGCCCCACGAGAGCAAGAGCACTCGTTTGCACTCCAGTCACCCATGAGCCTC
>JAEEGF011437258.1_pt1 | contig 49030 bp, 41 predicted proteins | sample 9134171 | NCBI WGS metagenome assembly JAEEGF01 (sample SAMN16246542, study PRJNA631951) | gut metagenome | biome: gut microbiome; feature: rumen; material: AP-attached | host: Bos | place: Iran: Karaj | collected 2018-10
TATATACAAAGTATATAATACAGATAAGTTAAGTTATTGAGAGGGAAAAATCAACGAGAATGGCATCTGCTACATATACGTTTTTTCATAAAATCAAGTCAAAATTTGCATATGTCAGAAAAAAGCGTTACCTTTGCAGCCGCAAAGGTTTCAGGACCGAAAAACTGTTTGAATAAAGATGTCTGAATTATGGAAACGCACCTTGTTTGGTGCCCTGTTTGTAGCTTGTGTAGTTTGTAGTATACTTCTCCACCCGATGGCTTTCGTGGTTCTTTTTGCCGTGTTTGCTTGCTGGGCAGTCGATGAGTTTCATCGTCTGGTGGGTTCTAATGGTCCGCTACGCGGAAGTGCCATCGTTTGCACACTTATACTATGGTCGATGGCTTGTACGCCCTTCTTTGAGCTATTCGGTGAACCCGTTTGGCTGATGGGTGATTTGCCATTTATCGTTTTATCTATCGCATACGCGCTCATTCTGTTTGGCGCACTGATAGACGAACTATGGCACCAAGCACCTAATCCGGTGGCTAATTGGGGCAATCTGCTTAGTTCGCAAGTGATGATAGCCCTGCCCTTCTGCTCGATGGCACTGATTTTGCTGCTAGACAAATATCTGCTTTTGGCGCTGTTTGTGCTGATTTGGGTGAACGATACGGGCGCTTATTGCGTAGGCAGTCTGACCGCCAAACGCGCGAACGGAAACCACAAGATGTTTCCTCGTGTCAGCCCCAAGAAAAGCTGGGAAGGACTATTTGGCGGTTTTGCTTTTGCCATAGGCACAGCGTACATCTTGAACCACTTTGGTTGGTTTGATGTGTTGATGATGAGAGATGGAGAAACAGTGGCGAATGTGACGCAAAATATCATTGTTATTCTATTCGCGCTAGTCGCCTGCGGTTTTGGTACATTGGGCGACCTAATGGAAAGCCTGATGAAACGGACTATTGGAGTGAAAGATTCGGGACGTTTTCTGCCCGGACACGGAGGTGTGCTGGACCGCTTTGACAGCTTGCTACTGGCAGCGCCGATGATAGCTATATTCAGTTGGGTATGTTACGGACTATTGTTGCTGTTCTAAGTCGATTGCCACTAGGCGTGCATTATGCTTTTGCGGACGGAGTAATCTATCCGCTGATGTATTATGTGGTGCGCTACAGGCGAAAACTGGTCAGCAAGAATCTGCGACTCTCGTTCCCCGAAAAAACAGATAAGGGACGCCAACAGATTGCCCGTGATTTCTACCATCAGTTTGCGCGAACCATAGTAGAGATAATCTACGGTTATCGCTGCTCTGACGAAGAAATGCGGCAACGCGTGGTGTTCGGCAACATGGAGGAAGTCAATCGACTAGTGGATGCGGCAGGCGGAGGAATATTCATGTTGGCGCATCTGGGCAACTGGGAATGGCAAGCCAGTGTGCAACAATGGGTGAGTCCGGGGGTGACAGAAATCAATGTCTATCGCCAACAGAAAAACCGCGCTATGGACAGCCTGATGCTAGCGATACGCAGCAAAAGAGGCGGTGTATGCGTGGAGAAGCAGCGTATTTTGCGTGAGATGGTGCGGTATCGGTCTGAAAACAAGCCTGTTACTATTGGTCTGCTGAGCGACCAGAAACCACGTCCGGAAGTAACACGCACATGGACAGAGTTTCTGAACCAAGAAACAGGTTTTCTGGATGGAGGAGAAGTGCTAGGACGCAAGTTCGGTTATCCGGTGTTCTACGCCTATATAACCAGCCCCAAGAAAGGTTATTATCGGACTGATTTTCAGGTACTTGCAGTTGATTCGAAGAATACGGAAGAAGGCGAAATAACTTTGGCTTATGCCAAAGCCCTGGAGAAAAATATCAGACAGCAACCGGAATTGTGGCTATGGACACACAATCGTTGGAAATGGGGAAGAAAGGGTAAAGGTTAGAGGATGAAATGTAGCATTATTATATTGAATTGGAATGGTGCGGATATGATGCATCGGTTCTTGCCATCGGTGGTAAAATATACTTCTCTGCCCGATTGCGAGATTATTGTGGCGGACAATGGCAGTACAGACACCAGTCTGAAAATGCTCGCGGAAGAGTTTCCGCAAGTTAAGACCATTGTTTTGGACCATAATTTTGGCTTTGCTGAAGGCTACAACCGAGCAATAGAGCAGATTAACAGCGATTACGTAGTGCTACTCAATTCGGATGTAGAAGTGACGGAGAACTGGCTAAATCCCCTACTCCAATATATGGATGCTTATCCGGATGTGGCGGCCGTGCAACCCAAGATTCGCAGTTGGTTACACCGCGATTATTTCGAGCATGCGGGTGCCGCAGGCGGTTTTTTGAGCCCGTTGGGCTATCCTTATTGCCGCGGGCGACGCTTTGGACGTGTGGAGAAAGATAATGGCCAGTATGACTCGATAATGGATGTAGATTGGACTTCTGGCGCGTGTATGTGTGTGCGCACGAGTATATATAAGGAGTTAGGAGGTCTGGATGCGGCATTTTTTGCGCACATGGAGGAAATAGACCTCTGTTGGCGCATGCGGCGTGCAGGATGGCGTTTGGCTTGTGTGCCTCAGTCAGTGATATTCCATTTGGGCGGAGGAGCGCTAAGCTATGACAATCCACGTAAGACCTATCTCAATTTCCGCAACAATCTGCTGATGATATACAAAAACAAACAGCACCCACAAGGAGTACTGTTCGTTCGTTTCTTCTTAGATTACGCGGCTTCGCTCTATTTTCTCCTGCAAGGCAAGTTTGGTAGCGCCAAGGCCGTTGTAGAAGCGCGCCGCGACTATCGGCGTATGCGCTTAGCGTACTAAGTATTTATTGCCGTTTTGTATCACTATACCGCGGTAGTCCTTATCTATAGGGCGGCCCAACAAATCATACATCGGAGCCATCCTATCCAACGGAGGATAGATAGCCTCGATAGCTTCGTCACCGCCACTGTAATACTCTTCATCCGTGTAGAATTCCATTTCGCCCGTAAAGGTGAAATTGTAGATATTGTTGTCGTCACCAGTCAGATAGCCAGAAATGGTGTATACATTGCCTTCTTGCGTAATAGCGACAGCTCCATCAACATTCATTGTATAGTCATCTTCGTTGGCGCCAAACTGGTAGAACGAATACTCACCAGGATCGTGCGTACCAAGCAAGTCACCCATCGTAGCTGTATAGAGGTCTAAACCGATATAAGGCACTTCACTATCCGCATTGTAGAGATAAACGGTATAATTGTAGTCTCCTTCTGTTGAATATTCCGATTCATATACGGCATCTGCGCTATCAAACGTGAGGGAATAGGTCTCGCCCTCACCATTCGTTCCACCCTCTACTGTATCCGTAGGATTAGCAACGAAATAGAACATTACACTATAGCAGCGCAGCTGTTTTACGCACGAAATAGTGACTGATTTAGCATCAATATCGGTAATAACCATAACTGGATCGCCAGTTGCTCCATCTTGAGAAGAAGGACTCATGAACGCAACATCGCCATTGTCGACAGTAGCAGTGAAATCTTTCTTAACAAAACCTTTGATAGTCAGACCTTTTATAGCTTGCGTAGCCGTAAAAGTGATCGTGTTATTAGCATTACAACCGAAGTAATTCTCAGTGATGGCTCCCATGGTACAATCTATTCGGATATTGTTCTTAACGAACGAATAAGCCATATTGTTGCCTGTGGTCTCGTCTGTAACACGCACTTCTGTTGGCTCTGCGTAAGTATATGCGGGATTGAGCGTATCCTTAGGCTGCTCCGGATCAATCGAAGTTCCCCCCTCATCACCAGGCAATACTTCGCCATCTGCGCGATTGATAACCACGCGTGTAATTATGCGCTGGCCCGTCTCGCCTAGAGTAAATGTAACAGAAGATGCAGAACCGGTCCAAACATCGGTCTTCTTGTCTTGATTAGAAGTTGATTCGCCTCCCGAAGCAAGTGTTCCTATTCCAGTAGGTGCAGACAAATCAGCGTATGCCTTACTTCCTTGCTTGGTGAAAGTGAGTTCAATCCTAGTAATGCCTGTTCCTGCAATAGTAATAGTATTTTTGGCATACAAGCGCAAACCGTTGTTATAGGTTGGATCATTGCTACCCTCTGCTTTGACTATTTTGACAGAAAAACCATTTGCATTTTGGTTTACAGAGGCCGCGTCTGTAAATGTAAATTCTGTAGCGGCCATCATACCCAACGAGATACTAGCTGCTACGATAAGAGAAAAGATTTTTTTCATTTCTGATTGTAGTATAAAAATAATTAATTTAGAAGCCGAAACTAAGTCCGCAGGTGAACGTAAAATTCTGCCCTTGGAAATAGATTGGCGAATATTTGCTTAGATAGTAGTTTTCAAGTTCTGCTCCCGCCAGTTCACGCGATGTCCCATCGGCATTCCAGCCCCGATCTTCGCCCGCTACGCGAGTGGATGTAGGTGCAAAACTACGCGCATTATTATAGGTAAAATCCAGGTGCGCATAACAGTTGTTAAACACCTCGTACACCGCACGGAAATTGATTTCGTCATTCTGCCAGATTTTTTCGTTAAATGGCTTTTGAGCGATGATCTCGCTGATATTAGAACGCACGTAGTCGTAGGCATTGTATTTGGTATCGTGCGTATAATCGAGCGTCAAACGCAAACTACGCACAGGACGATAAGCCAATTGAACGAAGATAGACTGTGCATTATCGCGCATATAATGGCCCATATTATAGCTATTGGACGTATATTCCAGGACCGCGATAGAATGGTTGTAAGTGGCTATGTATGAGCGCATAAACTCGCCACGCAGACTCAGTCCACGAACAGGCCAACCGCTCCAATTGAAACCAACCAGATAAGATACAGGATTGCTCTCCGGATTCGAGCGCTTGAGACGCGCAAACTTAAACTCATCTAGATAGAACGAGCCATAGAGTCGCAAATGGTCGGTCGGTCGAACCGAGATAGACGCAAAAGCTTGAGAATTCTGGTTCTCAGAGTTTACTCCTTTGGTCAACAAGTGGTCAAGCGACTTGAAGAACGCGATAGGAATAAAATAGGCTGCTTGCACGTTGCGCTCGGCATAAACAATCGAGTTTCCGAACGAAAATTGGACATATTTGCAGGGCATAAAAGTGAACATATTGGCCGCCATAAATTTATTGTACGGGCGGTAGTTTACTTTGGTCAGTCCTTCCGCATAATTCTCTAAGTAATAGCTAGTTGAGTCCAACACATTGCTCACCAACCATGCATGGAAATAGTCGAATTGGAACCACTTGCAAGGCGTCAGTTGGAGTGTTAACATCGGCACAGCCGGATTGTGCGCTGACAGGATATTCGAGCAATGCTGCGCATCGCCCCATTGGATGCGTTCGCGCTGCACGCCAATCGATCCCCACCATGCGTAAAGGCTGATACCTCCACGCGAATCAGAGAAATCGCCGCCATACAGAGCTTCCTTGTACTGCACACCGGGCAACAAATTCAGATAGCCCGGTTGCGAGATACGTGCGCCGTGTCTCTTAGCTCCATCCGTTGGATAATAGGTGTCGCTGAGCAGGCCTGTACCTTTCCACGAATTGTCGCGGATAGATCCCCAGATAGAAAGGTGATTGGCGATATCCATCTGAATCTCAGCACCATACCAACGATGAGTCAACAGACCTTTCTTACTAGCATAGAGATCCATACCAAGAATAGGACGAATGCGCATCTTAAAGACTTTGTCTTTAGTCAACATGTGCAATGATGGATCTGCCAACGACAAATTAGAGATTGGAGTGATCCATTGCGTCACATGGCGATGACCGTAACTGTAGTATTCGGGCAAGGTGTCCTGCTCCAATGCGTAGTCCTGCAGATAGAACTGCAAATCGTCCTTTTGACGAGAGCTGAGCAGAGAATCCCTACTCTGCGCTTCGAGCAAAAGACCGGCAATATAATCGCGTGTATACGGCTTGATAGCCGCATTCGAGCGAATAATACCATCCGTTGTCAGTTCCTCAAGGAAATCATAGATTTCCGTATACTCAATGGCCTCTGGAATACGTTGTGCGTATAGCGAATTGCCAAAGAGGAGACACAGACAGCAGAATAATATGGATTGGAATTGGCGCATTATTGTTGATAACGAGCGTTAAGTCCTTCTATTACGTCATTAGTGATATCATAGCCTGCCACCTTGTCCATCGTGACAGCGTCGTTGATAACCAGATGGTAGCGGCCATCGGCATTGTACTCGCGCAGGAATTGCTGAACAGAATCTTGCAACTGTTGTGTCAGTTCATTCTGCTCGGTCATGAAATCTGCACTCAGTTTCTGGCGCAAATTCTCCAGATCTTGCTGCTTAGCCATGAGTTGTTGTTCCTTCTTCTGCAGACGTTGTTGCTCGCTCTCTGCGCGCTCACGACTCAAGAAAGCATTGGCTTCCACTTTACGCTGAAAATCAAGCACATCCTTCTGGAATGTCTCTACTTCTTTTTGAATCGATTTAGCCTTAGTGTCCAGTTTAACCATCGATTCCTCGTAACGGTTTTGCAGTTTGTCGGACGACTCTACAGCCAGGGTGTAATGTTTGAGGATTGAATCGGTGTTAATGATAGCGATTGGCAGCAGTTCTCCACTTGCCTCAACCTCTTGATTACCAGACTTTTTGCTGCCCGGAGTAACTGTAAAGAAAAGAATAAACAAAGCTACTACTGCAGCACCTAAAATTGAATCAACAATGATTTGAATTTTGTTCATAATTTTATAAGTTTTTAATGTTAATTTTTCGCTTGTTGGCGCGCCTCAATTCCCGGTCTTGACTCGTTGCACAATGGATGCCATCTTGTTGCATACGTTTGTTTTGAGCAATGTGTTGCGAGCGAAAAGAATGATCTTTCCGAAGGAAAATTCCCACTCCCAACAGCACGATGGCTAGTGCCACAAATCCTATAACTAGTACAATTTGGCGCATTTTACCGCAATTTGGGTGCAAAAGTAGTAATAAATACCGAAAGGCGAAAGAGGAAATCAGATTTTTTGTCCTTTTAGGACAGAAAATGCACATTTTTGCAAATTATTTTCGCGCGCGCTTGCATATATGAAAATATTTTTGTACTTTTGCGCGCTGTTTGTGTGGTTTGCACAAACGAAAAATGGGATTATTAACAATAAAACACTAGAAATAATGGCAAATGAAAAACAAGGCGGTTCAATGTTCAACGCACTAACCGCAGGAAGTAAAATCGTAGGTAACATTACCGCTGACAGCGATTTTCGTATCGATGGTTTGATTGAAGGAGATCTGCAATGTACAGGCAAAGTAGTGATTGGTGAAGCAGGCAAAGTGAAAGGTACTATCACTTGTCAGAATGCAGAAATTCTGGGCTTTCTGGATGGAAAACTGACTTGCAGCCAGCAACTTTCGCTGCGTTGTACGGGTCAGATTCAAGGCGAAGTAGTCACCAAGACCTTGATTGTAGAGCCAGGCGCAATATTTAACGGAAGTTGCTCGATGGCAAAGAAAGTGGCAGAACCTGTTCAAAAATAAACTGAGTTATGAGAATCAAACCATTTCGTGGCATCAGGCCGCCCAAAGAGCTGGTCGAACTGGTTAGCAGTCGTCCGTACGATGTACTAAACTCGGAAGAAGCACGCCGTGAAGCAGCAGGCAACGAGAAATCACTATACCATATCATCAAACCCGAAATCAATTTTGAACCGGGAACGGACGAACACGATGAGCGTGTTTACGGTGCAGCCGTTGAGCAATTCAAACTCTTCAGAGAGAAAGGATGGCTTGTTCAAGATAAGGAAGAACGCTACTATGTTTATGCGCAGACCATGAATGGTCGCACGCAGTATGGACTGGTAGTTGGCGCTTGGGTAGAAGATTATATGGCCGGTCGCATCAAGAAGCATGAATTGACGCGTCGCGACAAAGAGGAAGATCGCATGAAACATGTGCGCATACTGAATGCCAACATGGAGCCTGTATTCTTCGCTTATCCGCACAGAGATGATTTGGACAAGATAGTTGCCGATGTATGCAAACAGCAACCGGAATATGATTTCGTGGCTGCTCCGGAAGGATTTAGACACACTTTCTGGTTGATTTGTGACCGAGACATTATCGAGACAATCACGAGGATTTTTGCTGAAATTCCGGCCATGTATATTGCCGATGGCCATCATCGTAGTGCTGCCGCGGCATTGGTTGGCGATGAAAAGAAACGCAACAATCCAAATCATACGGGCGATGAGGAATATAATTATTTCCTGGCAGTCTGCTTCCCTGACAATCAGCTGAACATAATCGACTACAATCGCGTAATACGCGACCTAAACGGTTTGACGGAAGAGCAGTTTATAGATGCACTTCGTGCGGATTTTGACGTAGAAGACAAAGGCACGGAGATCTACAAACCACAGACTTTGCACAATTTCTCGCTCTATCTTGGTGGTCGTTGGTATTCGTTGACTGCCAAATCGGGCCGTTATGACGATGCAGATCCTATTGGTGTGCTAGATGTTACTATTTCCAGTAACCTGATTCTGGACAAGATACTTGGAATAAAAGACCTACGTAGCGACAAACGTATTGATTTTGTGGGTGGTATACGCGGTTTAGGCGAACTGAAACGCCGCGTGGATAATGGAGAAATGCGTGTAGCATTGGCACTCTACCCTGTTACGATGCAACAGATTATCGACATTGCCGATAGCGGAAATATTATGCCGCCTAAAACCACTTGGTTTGAGCCAAAACTGCGTAGTGGACTAGTAGTACATGAGTTGGCGTAACGCACATATTGCCCTTTTAATATGCGTATTGTGCCTATGTGGGTGCAGTATTCAGCAGAAAGTGAAGCGAGCAGATAAGAAGTTCGCTATAGGCGAGTATTTTGCCGCTGCTGATATGTACAAACAATGCTACAGTCGTCTCTCTACGCAAAAAGACCGCGAGCTGAAAGGTTATGTGGCTTATCGGCAAGGCGAGTGTTATCGTATTCTGAATATGCCGCGCGCTGTGAATTGCTACCAGAGTGCATTGCGATGCAAATATCACATGCAGGATTCTACTATTTTCCTGCATGCAGGACAAGCACTGCAATACCAGGGCAAATACAAAGATGCAGTCAAAAGTTATGAATTGTACCTCGAATCTCATCCGGATAACTATGTGGCTCAGGCAGGGAAATACGCTTGTCTGAAGATAGACGAATGGAAGCGAGAAAGTAGTCGCTACAAGATTGCCGAAGCGAAGGAGTTTAATCAGAAGCGCTCAAGCAACTTCGCGCCGATGTTTATCGGAGACCAAAGCGATGCGCTCATGTTTACGAGCAATCGTCAGGAGAAGCAATCGGGCACAAAAAAGATGAAACGGCCAAGCAATGTGACCGGCCAACAACTCTTCCAACTCTATCAGACGCGTAAGAATGCTGCGGGAGAATGGGAAGAGATAGAACTGCCTGAGGGATTGAATGACACTCCGGAGCAAGAGCAAGAACAGCAAAACGATTCCACCGGAGGAAAACAAGCGGGCACGGCCGAATTGGGTGTATGCTGTTTCACTCGCGATGGCAAGACGATGTATTTTACCTATTCTAAACCTGTGAACGGACAGGATTTGGGAGCCAAGATATACAAGAGCGAACGTGCCAGTGGTGAATGGGGAGAAGCGCAAGAAGTCAAACTATTTGCCGATAGTTCGATAACCGTTGGTCATCCTGCACTCAACGCAACAGGCGACACGCTCTATTTCGTTAGTGATGCGCCCGGAGGACAAGGAGGAAAAGATATCTGGCTGGCAGAGTTGGAAGATAACGAATGGGTTAATCCGCAACCACTGCCCCGCTCTATCAACACTTCGGCAGACGAGATGTATCCGTACGTACATGCAGATGGCACATTGTATTTTGCCAGCAATGGTCATCCTGGATACGGAGGACTGGATCTGTTCAAAGCAGAGCGAGACACTACCATCAAAGATTCGGCAGTATGGGTGCTGTACAATCTAGCTGCGCCATTCAACACCAACGGAGATGATTTCGGCATCACGTTCGATGGCAACACTCAGAACGGATTCTTTTCGTCCAACCGTAACGACAAGAAAGGATTTGACAAGATTTATCGTTTCTGGTTGCCCGAAATGGAGTTTATTGCTGAAGGAACCATCACCGACGAGCAAGGTAATCCGTTGGCTGACTCCAAACTACGACTGGTTGGCAGCGATGGAACCAATAGCAAAGTGAATGCACGTCGTGACGGCACATACAAGATCAAGCTAAAGAAAGATGTGAAGTATGTGATGCTAGTGACGGCTCGTGGATATCTGAACACTAAGGAGAAATGGAATACGCTCGATTTGAAAGACAGTAAGACCTATCACATGGACTTTGTGCTGAATCCAATTAGTCGTCCGGTGACGATGAATAACATCTTCTACGAATTCGGTCGTTGGGAAATAACCAAAGCATCCGAAGAAGAATTGCTGCGACTAGTCAAACTGCTGCAAGACAACCCCAATATCACGATTGAACTCTCGGCACATACAGACCTAGTGGGTAACGAGACATTCAACCAAGAGTTGTCGCAAAAACGTGCACAGAGTTGCTGCGATTTCCTGATTAGCCACGGTATTGAGAGCGAACGACTGACTCCTGTCGGATACGGAAAACAGAAACCTGTTGTGGCCGACAAAGCCATACATACCAAGTATCCGTTTATTCCTCAAGAGCAAGTATTAGACGAAGCATATATCCTAAGTCTGACACCAGAGCAGCAGGAAATTTGCAACCAGATAAATCGTCGTACAGAATTTAAGGTACTGAAAACAACATATAAACTATATTAACCGGATAGCTTCCGGAGGCAAATAAACACTTTATGAAGCAATATTTAGATTTATGCCGTCGAGTATTGGCGGAAGGAGTTGAAAAAACAGACCGCACAGGAACAGGAACTATTTCTGTTTTCGGCCATCAGATGCGTTTCAATCTGGAAGAAGGATTTCCGTTGCTTACCACCAAGAAACTGCATTTGAAGTCTATCATCTACGAACTTTTATGGTTTTTGCAGGGCGATACTAATGTTAAATATCTGCAAGATCACGGTGTGCGTATATGGAATGAATGGGCTGATGAGAATGGAGAATTAGGTCCGGTTTATGGTCATCAATGGCGTTCGTGGCCAGATTATAATGGTGGTACGATTGACCAAATAAGCAATGTGGTAGAGATGATTAAGAAGACTCCGGATAGCCGCAGACTGATGGTTAGCGCATGGAATGTGGCAGAAGTGGACAAAATGGCCTTGCCTCCGTGTCATAGCCTCTTCCAATTCTATGTGGCCGATGGTCGTTTGTCGCTGCAACTCTATCAGCGTAGTGCCGATATCTTCTTAGGGGTGCCGTTCAATATTGCCAGTTATGCGCTTTTGCTACAGATGATGGCACAAGTGACAGGTCTGAAAGCAGGCGATTTTGTACACACTCTAGGTGATGCGCATATCTATTTGAACCACTTGGAGCAAGTCAAACTGCAGTTAACACGCGAACCGCGTCAGTTGCCAAAGATGATTATTAATCCGGATGTGAAAGATATCTTTAGCTTCCAATACGAAGATTTTCAGTTGGAAGGCTATGATCCGCATCCGCATATTGCAGGTGTGGTAGCTGTCTAAAAACCGCGATTTGCTCGATAAGAACTAAGTAAGAACTAAGTAATCTCTTAAAAAATTATGCTTTCATTAATAGTTGCAATAGCAGAGAATTATGCGATTGGAAAGAAAGGTGACCTATTATGCCATTTGCCTAACGACTTGAAACACTTCAAAGAAGTGACATCTGGTTGCACCGTGTTGATGGGAGAACGTACGTTCTTCTCGCTCCCGAAACATCCGCTACCCAATCGCCGTAACATTGTTCTGACCGATGTACAGGGCAAAACATTTGAAGGCGCGGAAGCCGCTTACTCGATTGAAGAACTGGTAAAGAAAGTGCGTCCGGAGGAAGAAGCCTTTGTTATCGGAGGAGGCATGGTCTATCGGCAGATGATGCCGCTGTGCGACAAATTGTACATCACACATATTCATCACTCGTGGGAAGATGCAGATACATTCTTTCCAGAGATAGATGGCGCCATTTGGCAACAAGTGAGTGCAGAACGTCACGAAGCAGACGAAAACAACCCGTATGCTTACACGTTTGCCGAATATATCAAGAAATAAAAATAAGCACACAAAGCAGTATGGCTGACGACAAAAAGATAATCTTTTCGATGGTAGGCGTAAGCAAAACCTACCCTCCTCAGAAACGCGTTCTGAGCAATATCTACCTTAGTTTCTTCTACGGAGCCAAGATAGGCATTATTGGTCTGAATGGTAGCGGAAAATCGACGCTGATGAAGATTATTGCAGGCGTAGAGAAAGAATATCAAGGACAGGTAGTCTTCTCGCCTGGCTATTCCGTAGGCTATCTAGAACAGGAACCACACCTGGATAATAGCAAGACCGTTCGCGAAGTGGTGCAAGAAGGAGTGAAAGAAGTAACGGATTTGTTGGCAGAATACGATGCTATCAATTTGGCCTTTGGCGAACCGGATGCTGATTTTGATAAATTGTTGGCTCGGCAAGCGGAACTGCAAGACAAACTGGATGCAGTAGATGCCTGGAATCTGGACCAGAGATTGAACCTGGCGATGGCAGCATTAGCCTGTCCGCCTTCGGATGCCAGTGTTGCCACACTTTCCGGAGGTGAAAGGCGCCGTGTGGCTTTGTGCCGATTGCTGCTGAGCAAACCTGATATTCTGCTCTTGGATGAGCCGACCAACCATTTGGACGCAGAGAGTATCGACCGATTGGAGAAAATCCTGCAAGAATACGAAGGCACTGTGATTTGCATCACGCACGACCGCTATTTCTTGGATCACGTAGCCGGTTGGATATTGGAACTTGACCGCGGAGAAGGAATTCCTTGGAAAGGCAACTATTCAGGATGGTTGGAGCAGAAGGCCGCTCGTATGGCACAAGAAGAAAAACAAGCTAGCAAACGCAGAAAAACTCTAGAACGCGAGTTAGAATGGGTGCGTATGGCTCCGAAAGCACGCCATGCCAAATCAATGGCCCGTCTGAACGCCTACGACAAGATGCTGAATGAAGAGCAAAAAGAGCGTGAGGAACGACTCGAGATATTCATCCCTAATGGTCCGCGTTTGGGAAATAAGGTCATTAATGCAGAAGGTGTAGCTAAGTCGTTCGGAAGCAGAGAACTATTCCACGACATGAATTTCGTTCTTCCACCGAACGGTATTGTTGGCGTTATTGGTCCCAATGGCGCGGGAAAAACGACTCTCTTCCGCATGATTATGGGTATGGAAAAGGCTGACAAAGGCACGTTTACTGTGGGAGAGACAGTCAAAATAGGCTATGTTGACCAACAGCACGCTAATATCGATCCTGAGAAAACGGTATTCCAAACCATAGCCAACGGCACAGAATTTATTCGCGTTGGCGGAAAGGAAGTAAATGCCAGAGCCTATCTTAGCCGTTTCAACTTTACCGGTGCAGACCAAGAAAAGAAATGCGGAGTTTTGTCGGGAGGTGAACGTAATCGTCTGCATTTGGCATTAACGCTGAAGAGTGAAGCAAATGTACTACTACTAGATGAGCCAACCAACGATATTGATGTAAATACGCTGCGTGCCTTAGAAGAAGGACTAGAAGCTTTTGCCGGTTGCGCAGTAGTCATTAGCCACGACCGGTGGTTCTTGGATCGTATTTGTACGCATATCCTTTCGTATGAAGGCGATGGTAAAGTAGTTTGGTACGAAGGTGGTTATTCTGAATTTGAGAACTGGAAACAGGCACAAAATGTATAAACCGACAGACAAAATGTGCGACTTGATGGCTCACGAGGAAGAAGCCATTCAGATTATCAGTCGTTTTGGATTAAGTACGGGTGTGGGCGACCAGACCATTGATGAAGTGTGTGCCGCACAAGGATTACACACGCCTACATTTCTTGCCGTGGTCAATCATAAACTCTTTCGCCAACGTGCCCTACCCCAAGAAATAGATATACAAACACTACAGATGTATCTGCATAATGCGCACACCTATTTCTTGGATTTTCGTCTGCCTAGTTTGCGCCAAGCCATGCGAGAGGCAATTAACACGACTAACACAGATAGTCAAATACCTGTTCTCATCCTACGCTGCTTCGATGAATTTGTCCAGGAGATTCGGATACATATTGAGCATGAGAATGCAGGCCTATACGAGGAACATGAGCACGATGACCAACGTATAACAGACAAACTAGCTGAGATTAAGAAACTGATAATCAAGTACTATCACAACGATGATACAGAGCATCAGAAAGATCATCTCGTTAGTTATCGACTGATCAATGTGATGAGCGACCTATGGCACACAGAACAAGATTTTGCCGACCATTGTGACATTGAGGATGATATCTTACGGCCGGCATTAGCCATCAAAGCGCAGAAACACAGAACTTCCACACATGAAGATGAGACGGAAGAACTGAGTGAAAGGGAACGAGACGTGTTGATAGAGGTGGTGCGCGGCCGAAGCAATAAGGAAATAGCAGATGTACTGTGCATCTCTACGCATACAGTCATTACACACAGAAAGAATATTACCCGCAAATTGAATATCCATTCAACCGCGGGCTTGACCATATACGCAATAGTAAACAAACTGGTAGACCTGAAAGAACTGAGTGTTTAGGCGTGTTACAACATATATTCGTCAGCGAGGCTTGCTAAAAAAAGAGGAGCCTGTGTTGGTTGGAGTTAGTGGCGGCGCAGATAGCGTAGCGCTATTGGATGTATTGCACGAAGCGGGGTATAACTGCATCGCAGCACATTGTAATTTCCACTTGCGAGGCGAAGAAAGCAATCGTGATGAGGCTTTTGTGAAAGACCTATGTGCTAGCATGAATGTGCCTCTTGAGGTTGTGTCGTTCGATACCACGGCTTATGCAAAAGCCCATAATCTAAGTATTGAGATGGCCGCAAGAGAACTGCGATACACTTGGTTCGAGCACATGGCGCAAGCCCATCAATGCCAAGCAGTTGTGGTGGCGCATCATCAAAACGACCAAGCAGAAACATTATTGCTCAATCTGCGGCGAGGAACCGGTTTGCGCGGATTAGCAGGCATGAGGCCAATTAGTCAAAATGCATATGCGCCGAATGGTGTTCCTATTGTACGCCCACTACTCTGCACTACTCGTGATTATATTGAGCATTACTTAAGAGACAAAAGGCACATGACCTGGATGACTGATTCTACCAACATGGACACCTCTATCACTCGAAATGCCATTCGCAAACAACTGAGAGAATATAGCAAAACAGAGATTGAGCACATGGCCGAAACGGCTGAAAGACTACAAGGTTATGTAGATTTGATTGAGGGAAAAAACACGCGCGAAGCGGGAATGGCTCAGCTATATGAGAATCTTCGCGGCTGCGATTTTGTAGAAATTGACAAAATATACGATGCGTTGCAAAAGGGAGAAGGAGGCAAGGTTTTTCAATCCAAGACCCACAAAGCTACCATCAAACACAATAAACTAAAGATTGAGAAATGCGACACTACGGAATAATAGGATATCCACTACACCACTCTTTCTCGGCACGCTATTTTAACGAAAAATTCAAAGCAGAGAATATTGCCGCAGAATACTCGTTGTATCCTATTGACAAAAATGGCACACCCGAAGAGGTCGGCAATAGAATGAAAGAGCTGATTAGCCGTTTGGATGGCATGAATGTTACTTTTCCATACAAGCAAACGGTGATACCATACTTGGATCGGCTAGACGAAACAGCGGCAGTAATCGGAGCAGTGAATGTTATTTACAAAGGCGTTGGATATAACACGGATTGCCTTGGATTTATCGAATCCCTACGACCGTTATTACGCGAGTTTGATAAAAGCGCACTTGTGCTTGGCACTGGTGGTGCGGCCAAAGCAGTATGTTACGGGCTGAACAAATTAGGCATCAAGCCAATACTTGTAAGTCGTAATCCCCAAGAAGGAATGCTGGCATATGACCAATTGACAAAAGATATTATGGCAGCACACACGATAATTGTCAATTGTACGCCGCTAGGCATGTTGCCTGATGTAGCCTCGTGTCCGTCTATACCATACGACTTAGTGACCGAGAAACATCTCTTATTCGATTGTGTCTATAATCCGGAAGAGACTCTATTCCTAGCAAAAGGAAAAGCCAAAGGAGCAACCATTCGTAATGGCATGGAAATGCTAACCGGCCAAGCAAAAGCGGCATGGAAAATATGGAATGAAGAATAACAAAATGAATGACAAGAATATGAAAAAGATTTTTTTGCTAATCACAACAGTATTGACCGTCCTTACGATTCAGGGACAAGTAGTCAATCAAGACGAACAAGCATTAGTGTACTACACCCCTAAAAACCATGTGGTACTGGATTTTACGTACACCATCACCGTGCAAGAGGCTGGACCGTACTATCTTTTTGCAGAGCAACTACTGGGTGCCACCAATGCCATCTCTGAGAATCAGACCATCTACGCACTGGAAGATGTACACATCGGCACTAGAACTGAAGCCGATCGCAGCAGAGCACACAAAGTTGTACCGGAGCAAGGAGTTGCCAGTCAATTACTATCCATCGACAGCAGAGGCTTATTGTTGGGTTACAATCTGCCATACGAAGAACGCAAGTCATCTCCTCGCAAGCAGTCAAAGGAAAACATCACCACTTCTACTCCTTCGGCTTTACCTCTAACCGATGAGCAATTGGAGCAACGTACTCCTGAGGCTCGAGCTAAAGCGATAGCAAAGCAAATCTACCGAATTAGGGAAAGCAGAATATTTTTGCTGAGTGGCGAAGTGGAGCATGCTCCTTCTGATGGAAAATCTATGCAGTTGGTACTCAGCGAGTTAGACAAACAGGAGAATCAGTTATTGGCGCTATTTCTAGGTAGTACTACCACACGTACAGAGCATTACAAAATAGAGCTCAACCCCTCGAAGAACCAACAAACAGAGACTCTGCAATTGTTCTTCTCTGCTGAGAATGGTTTCACTCATGCAGATAACATTGATGCAGATACTATCTCGATTCTGATGACTACATATCCGCAAGTAGTCCTCCCCGGAAATGAGAAAAAGAACAAGAAAGCTCCGCAAGCATCGCAAATCGTATACAACTTACCAGGACAGGCAGAAGTGGATGTCACCTACCAGGGAGAAACTCTCGGTCACAAAGTGCTGCAGATTGCCCAATTGGGAATTGATGTTCCACTGAGTCGTGATCTGTTTATTGGAGACAAACTGCCTATTATTCGTTTTGACCTAAAAACCGGAAATGTTGAATCCATTTCACGATGAAGAAAATAATATTTATATTGCTTTCCCTATGTGCGATGCACATTGCCGCGCAAGAACTGCGTTGCACAGTTACCATCAATTCTGATAAGATCGAAGGGTCCAATAAGCAAGTCTTCTCTACTCTAAAGACTGCTATTGAGGAGTATATCAATCAGAATCGTTGGACCAATATGACGTTTGCAGAGCACGAGAAGATAGAATGTTCCATGCTGTTGGTAGTCAACGCTGTTTCCGACAATATGTACAGTTGTGAAATGACGTTACAGAGTCGCAGACCTGTTTTTGGCACAACCTATACGACTCCTTTGCTCAATTTCAAAGACAACACATTCAATTTTACGTATCAGGAATACGATCGCATAGAATATCAACAGAATCAGTTTACAACCAATCTGACTGCAATGCTGGCTTTCTATTGCTACCTTATCATCGGGCACGACATGGATAGTTATCAGCGACTGGGTGGAACACCGTATTTCCAAGCATGCGAAGAAATTGTGAATGCCTGTCAAAGCGCAAGTATGGAGAGTTCGGAACAGAAAGGATGGCGCGCATTTGATAGTAATCGCAATCGCTACGCTATCACCAACAATCTCTTGGATGAAGCATTTCGCAAATACCGCGAGTACTATTACACCTACCATCGACTTGGTTTGGATGAGATGGCAACGAATGTAACTAACGGACGCGCTAGAATAGCAGAAGGAATGCCCGTTCTACGCGATTCTTATCGTGCTCGTCCTGCCACTTACGTCATCAATACGTTTTTGGATGCTAAATCAGACGAACTGGTAGATATATTCAAACGAGGCACGGACAAGGAGAAAAAAATCGTACAAGAGATCTTGATGGATATTGATCCCACACGACAAAATACATACGACAAAATCACACAAGACTGATGCTTAAGCATTTACACATAGAGAACTACGCGTTAATCAGCCATCTGGATATCGATTTCAGTAATGGCTTCTCGGTTATGACCGGTGAAACTGGCGCAGGAAAAACCATTATCCTTGGTGCTCTCGCACTAGTAATGGGTGCGCGTGCTGATAGCAAGGCCATTACTGATGGCGAAGAACGATGCATTATCGAAGCAGAGTTCGACGAAGGTATTGTTCGGCGCGAACTATACCGAAATGGAAAAAGTCGTTCGTTTGTAGATGACGGATTAGTAACGCTACAGGAATTGAAAGAATTGTCTGCTCGTCTCATTGACATTCACTCGCAACATGCTAATTTGCTACTGGAGAGCAATGCATTTCAATTAAGTGTAGTGGATGCATTTGCCGGCAATGAGACATTATTGGCCACCTACTCCACTCGTTACGAGGCATGGCAACAAGCTGAGAATACGTTAAAAGACTTAAAACGATTGGCGGCGCAGAGTCAACAAGATGCGGACTATATTCTTTTCCGCTATCAAACATTAGTAGAGGCCAATTTGCAGGAGGGAGAACTGGAAGAACTGGAGGCCGAGCATTATCGTCTCAGTCATGCAGAAGAGATGCGATATGCGCTAGAAACGGCGGTCAGCGCTCTTAGCGGCGAAGGAACCAGTGTTATGGACTTGTTACATTCGTGCCGTTTAGACGAAGTAGCACCTGGCCTGCAAGAACGAATCGAGAGTGCGCGCATAGAGCTGCAAGATATCAGTCGCGAAGCAGAACGACTGGCCGAACGTACGGAGATGGATCCTGAACGTCTTCAGTGGTTGGAAGAACGCATCGAGTTGATAAATAGCCTACTGCGTAAATATAACGCACAAGATGTAGAAGATTTGATTCGTCAGCGCAACGACCTAGAACAGCAGGTTAATCGCTTCGACTCGTTTGATCATGATATAGCGGAAGCGGAGAAAGTTCTCAAAGAATGTACCTCTGCGCTACAAGAAACGGCAAATGAGCTTCGCAAGGCTCGCCAAACAGTATCGCCTCAGATCAGCGAACGTCTGATAGGCGAGTTGAAGCGGTTGGGTATTGCTCATGCCAACATCGATCTGCAGTTCACAGCGCTAGATGAATTCACTCCGACCGGCAAAGATGAAGTTCAGCTGCTTTTCGCTGCCAATCTGAACCAAACCATGCGACCAGTAAGCGAAGTTGCATCTGGCGGCGAAATGAGCCGACTTATGCTCTGTGTCAAAGCGCTAATTGCAGGGCGCAAAGGACTACCAACAATTATCTTTGACGAGATAGATACGGGAGTAAGTGGTGACATCGCCACGCAAATGGCTCATACCATGCGCGAGATTGCTAACTCACGACAAGTGATTGCCATTACTCACTTGCCACAGATAGCGGCACTCGGAGAAACGCATTATTGCGTCTACAAAGCCGATACGGCGACACGGACGGAAACACACATCCGCTTGCTCAACCAGGAAGAAAGAATCAACGAAATAGCTACCATGTTGAGTGGCCGCACGCCATCTCCGGAAGCTATCGCTAATGCCAAACAACTGATATGCAACCATTAGCAGAACGATTGCGTCCGAAAAATTTGGACGAATACATAGGCCAAAAACATCTGGTCGGACAAGGAGCCATTCTTCGACAAATGATAGAGAGTGGTAATCTCTCCAGTTTTATTCTATGGGGACCTCCGGGTGTGGGGAAAACGACTCTAGCACGCATTATTGCACACCAATTACAACGCCCGTTCTATACGCTTAGTGCTGTGACTAGTGGCGTGAAAGAGGTGCGTGATGTCATTGACAAAGCGAAACGTACAGCCTCTCTCAATAGTGGTCTATTTGCTCCTACAGATGGACGGAGTCCAATCTTATTTATCGATGAGATTCATCGTTTCTCAAAGTCGCAACAAGATAGTTTGCTAGGCGCAGTAGAAGATGGAACGATTACTTTGATTGGTGCTACTACTGAAAATCCGAGTTTCGAAGTAATCACGCCACTTTTAAGTCGTTGTCAGGTCTATGTTCTTAAGTCGCTTGACAAGGATGACCTATTAGAACTTTTCAACCGCGCTTTGACGCAAGATGAGGTTATTAGAAATCTACATATCGAGGTCAAAGAGACTGAAGCCCTGCTTCGATATAGTGGAGGAGACGCTCGTAAACTACTGAATATCATAGAGTTGGTTACTAATAGCGGAACCAATATAATAGACAACGATACTGTTACCAAACAATTGCAACAAAATCCTGTTGCCTATGACAAGGATGGAGAAATGCATTACGACATCATCTCTGCGTTCATCAAATCTATCCGAGGAAGTAATCCCGATGCTGCTATTTATTGGCTTGCAAGAATGATTGAGGGAGGCGAAGATCCGAAATTTATTGCGCGCAGATTGGTGATTGCGGCTAGCGAAGATATTGGTCTGGCTAATCCCAACGCAATGTTACTGGCCAATACCTGTTTTGATGTGGTGAACAAAGTTGGTTGGCCGGAAGGACGTATCCCGTTAGCAGAAACCACCATCTATCTTGCCACTTGTAAGAAGAACAACTCTGCTTATTTGGCCATAGATGCTGCACTTGAAAAAGTGCGCGAAACAGGAAATCTACCGGTTCCTTTGCACCTTCGTAATGCGCCCACTTCACTCATGAAAGAACTTGGCTATGCTGAAGGCTATAAGTATCCACACGATTTTCCGGGACATTTTGTAGAGCAGCAATACCTACCTGACGAACTAGTGGGAACTGTATTTTGGCATAACGACTAATGGCTGGCTTGTACGTTCACATTCCTTTTTGCAAGAAGCGCTGCCTATACTGCGACTTCTTCTCTACAGTCCTTCTGGATCGTCGCGAGGAATATGTACAAGCTCTACTACAGGAAATCAAAGAACGCCGAGAAGAGGCTGACGAGCCGATTCAGACTATATATATTGGCGGAGGAACTCCTTCGATGCTAACAGCAGAGCAGATTCAATCCATTCTGCGAGCTATTGGGACAACTGACGCGGAAGAAATTACGATGGAGGCGAATCCTGGTGATTTGACACCAGAATATCTAACTGCTATCCACAAAGTTGGAGTCAACCGATTATCCATCGGTGTTCAGTCTTTCCAAGATGAACTACTGCAGTTACTGGGAAGACGTCACAACTCCAAGCTAGCCTTCGAAGCCGTGCAGATGGCGCAGCAAGCTGGATTTGACAACATTTCGATTGACCTGATGTATGCTCTTCCAAGGCAAACCATCGAAACATGGAAAGCAGACATAGCATCAGCGTTAAGCCTGAATGTACAACATATATCGTGCTATGGGCTGATGTACGAAGATGGCACGCCATTAACGCAAAAACGAGATAACGGCGAGATTCTTCCGATTGACGAAGACACGGAAAATCAGATGTACGATCTATTGTGCCAACGACTAAAAGAGGAAGGCTTTGTCCACTACGAAGTAAGCAATTTTGCACAGTCTGGCTACGAAGCAAAACACAACAGTAATTATTGGAATGGAACGCCGTATATCGGAATTGGAGCCGGTGCGCATTCATATATACAGAACACACGGAGTTGGAATCCGGAGAATCTCGAAGCCTACATTACCGGTATTATGGCACACGATTTGCAGAGAGAGAAAGAAGAACTAACAGAAATTGATCGATTTAATGAATATGTAATGCTCGGTCTCAGAACCAACCGCGGAATCAACTTAGAAAAGTGCAGAATGAACGAGACTTTATCGAGACATTACCGAGACATTACCGAGACAATCACGAGAGCACTACGAGATAATTTGCTTACAAAAACAACCGATGGCAGGATCATCGCAACACAACAGGGATTGCACGTTTTGAATCGCATTATAATGGACTTAATGATTGAATAATAAAATAGCAAAAATATGACAACAAAATCTTGGCACAAAACATTTTTAACCTGGTTCTGGGGATTGTTCCTTGGAGGCATGCTCGTTGGATGGCTTGTTATTTGGCTTATTACGAAAGGAGCATTAGGTTATTTGCCTCCGTTGGAAGAATTGCAGAACCCTAAAAACACGTTCGCGAGCGAAGTTATTTCGTCCGATATGGTTTCTTTGGGACGTTACTATCGTTATGAAAACCGCATCGGAGTACAATACACCGATCTTTCGCCGCAATTGATTCAGGCGCTCATAGCCACAGAGGATGCGCGTTTTTACGATCATACAGGTGTGGATTTCAAGTCGATGTTCCGTGCGGTTCTCAAACTTGGTCGCGCAGGTGGAGGAAGTACGCTGACACAGCAATTGGCCAAGCAATTATGGTCGCCACGTGCCAACAACATCTTCGAACGCGCTATGCAAAAGCCTATCGAATGGGTCATCGCTACAAAATTGGAACGACTCTATTCCAAAGATGAGATTTTGCTGATGTACCTCAATCAGTTTGATTTCCTGTATAATGCCGTAGGCATCCAAACGGCATCGCAGGTTTATTTCTCTACTACGCCAATGAATCTCAAGCTGGAAGAAGCAGCCACATTGGTTGGTATGTGTAAGAACCCATCGCTCTACAACCCTGTTCGTTATCCGGAAAGAGCCAAAGGAAGACGCAATGTCGTTCTTGGCCAAATGGAGAAATATGGTTATATCGATGCTGCTACACGCGATTCCGTTGCAGAACTGCCACTTGAATTACATTATAGTTCCGTTGACCACAAACAGGGATTAGCACCGTATTTTCGTGAGTTCCTACGTGGCATGCTGAGTGCCAAAGAACCGAAACAAAGCGATTATTCCGAATGGAATCAGCAGCAATACAAACTGGATAAATGGCAATGGGAAAACAACCCATTGTACGGCTTTTGTGAGAAGAATCACAAGGCAGATGGCAGCAAATACGATTTGTATCAAGATGGTTTGAAAATCTACACCACTATTGATTCGCGTATGCAACGCTATGCAGAAGAAGCGGTAAGCGAACATATGCGCGAACAGCAAGTTTCTTTCTTCAAGGAGCTGCAACGCAAAAAGAATGCTCCATTCTCTCGCTCGCTCAAACAAAGCGAAATCGATGGAATTATGAATCGTTCTATGCGACAGACAGACCGCTATCGTGCTTTGAAGAAAGCCAATGCAAGCGCTGAAGAAATCGAGCAGAACTTTATGACACCACGTGAAATGCAACTCTTTACCTACGATCGTGGTATGATTGATACGGTACTTTCTCCGTACGATTCCATCAAGTGGCAGAAGAGTTTCTTGCGTTGTGGTTTCATGTCAATGGATCCGCATACTGGACATGTCAAGGCATATGTCGGAGGGCCTGATTTCGCGCATTTCCAATACGATATGGCTACAAAAGGTCGCCGACAAGTAGGTTCTACTATCAAACCGTACTTATATACGCTCGCAATGGATGAAGGTATGTGGCCTTGCGAAAAAGTGGTCAACGAACCTATCACACTCTATGATGCCAACGGACGTGAATGGAGTCCGCGTGATACGCACGACAAATACAAAGGAGACACCGTAACACTCACGTGGGGATTGAAGAACTCCAGTAACTGGATTGCTGCATATCTGATGTCTCTTTTCACTCCGGAACAGTTAGTCAAGATGATGCGTTCGTTTGGCATACAAGGTGAAATTGTTCCCGTTGTTTCGCTTTGTCTTGGACCATGCGAAGTTAGTGTGGAAGAGATGGTAGACGCCTATACTACGTTTGCTAACAAAGGCATTCGTACTGAGCCGCTATACGTTACGCGCATAGAGGATAACAATGGCAACGTTATTGGCATGTTTGCTCCTCGTACACATGAGATTATCAGCGAAACTACCGCCTATAAGATGATTCACATGCTGCGAGCGGTAATGGATGGAGGAACAGGTGTTCGAGTGCGTTATAAGTACGGAGTTAATGCACCAATGGGCGGAAAAACAGGTACAACCAACAATAACTCCGATGGTTGGTTTATGTGCTTCACTCCCTCACTCGTTAGTGGAACATGGGTCGGAGGAGAAGATCGTGGCATACATTTTGACAATATGGCTGAAGGACAAGGTGCATCTATGGCATTGCCTATTTGCGCCCTATATATGCAAAAAGTATTGGCAGATGAAGAATTAGGCTACGATCCGAATGAGCAGTTCGATGTTCCTCGTTGGTTTAATCCAAATGAAGGTTGTAGGTAGAAACATAGTATTTCTTATGCTTTGCGCGTTGTGCCTTATGCCATGTAAGGGACTTGCGCAAATGAATACCGATAGAATCACTTCCATCGGCAGAAATGCCTTGTATTTTGAGGATTACGTACTTGCCATCCAATACTTCAATCAGGTCATTCGTCTCAAGCCGTATTTGAGCGAACCGTATCTGTACCGTTCAATCGCAAAAATACAGTTGGAGGATTATCAAGGGGCGCTTCAAGATTGTAATGCTGCACTAGAAAGAAATCCTTTCTCGCCTGGTAGTTATTATGCACGAGGATACATATTCCGCCAACTCAATCAATTTGAGAAAGCTGAGAAAGATTATTCGGAAGCATTGCGTTTTTCTCCCGAAAATCGCACCTATATGCTACTTCGCGCCGATACCCGTGCACAAATGAAGCATTACGATGCCGCGTTGGAGGATATAGAACAGATGTTGCGCAGAGAACCTCAATCTGCAACTATATGGTCGGAAAAAGGGCGCATATGTATCGCTAAGAAAGATACATTAACTGCCTTAGACGCCTTCACGCAAGCAACAGTATATGACAAAACCAATCCTGCTGTCTGGTCCGCACTAGGAGTAACCAATCTTATGCTGAATCGCGAGGATGACGCTTATGTTCAACTGACACAAGCGATCAATCTCGGTTCCAAATGGGCAGGAGATTATATCAATCGCGGCGTAATTCATTATCATCGCCATAATTATCGCGGAGCTCTATCCGATTACGATCAAGCCGTTCGTCTGGCGCCAAATGAAGCAGATAGTTATTACAACCGTGGTATGATGCGCCAGGAAGTAGGAGATTATAATCGTGCCTTGGAAGATTTGAATAAAGCTATTCAGTTAGCACCCGAACGCACAGAGATGCGTTATCAGCGCGGATTGGTTGAGATGCAACTGAAACAATGGAATGACGTAATTAGAGATATGGACTCGCTCATAGCTCGTTATCCTTATTTCCTCCCCAGTTACTATCTAGCAGCACAAGCTAAGACACAGCAAGGCCAACTGGCAGCCGCTTATCGCTATCGTTCGCGTGCACAAGCACTGGAAGCACAAAAGGAGAAAATACAAGCTCAGCAACCCAATACAGACATGCAATTGGCTGAAGCTCAACCGCAGAAGAAAGATAACAGAAAGGAGTTCTCTGCTAATACAGCACAAAATAAGCAAGAACCAACCGAAGAAGAACAGAAATACGATTCTGAAACCAGAGGCAGTATACAAAAGCGTTATCAAGATGTCATCAACGAACCAAATATTGGTCTTTGCTACTACAGCCAAGATTTAAGTTTGAGAAGAACCAATTATTATCATCCGTTGGTAGATCAGTTGAATCGTACGGAAGCATTACCGGCTACGCTTCGTTTCACAGGGCAAGAAATAGCACTCACGGCAGAAATGGTTGATTTCCATTTCTCCGAAATAGCACGATTGTCAGCTCTCATAGACGAACAGCCTTTCGCTGTCCTCTATTTCGCACGAGCCATTGAGTTTGCTATTGTTCAGGATTACACCAGTGCAATTGACGATTGTACTCGAGCTGCACAATTAGCAGATAAGTCGTTTGAACCAATAATCTACTTCTGCCGTGCTAACTGGCGGTATCGTCTGCTGGAATACCAACGTGCCACGGGCGAACAGGAAACAACCAAGAATATGGACTTTGATATTATGTTGCGCGATTACGACCAAGTTCTGCGTTTACAACCGGACTTCTCATTTGCGTATTATAACAAAGCCAATATTCTATGCGCACAACGAGAATGGAAAGATGCAATAGAACATTATTCTCGTGCAATTTCCTTAGATGGTGATTTTGCAGAGGCCTATTTCAATCGAGGACTGACCTATGTATTTATTGGAGAGAATGAAAAAGGCCTGGCAGATCTCAGCAAAGCCGGAGAATTAGGCATCTATCAAGCATATAATTTGATTAGTCGATTCAAATAATGAAGCAATATAAAGTCATATTGATTATTCTGTTCTGTTCGATGATTCTCATGCCTACGAAGGCTCAGTTATTGTATGAGATCAGCGGACAATCGAGCAAGCAAAAATCGTATGTGCTGGCAACTAATCGGCTGGTTAACATGCAGTTCTTGGATACTATCCCGAATGTATTCAAATGCTTCAATCGCTGTAATCTTGTTCTTACAGAATTTGCAATGCAAGACTACGAAGCGATTGCTGCTTTGCGCCAAGCGGCGATTCTCCCCGACTCTGTTAAATTGAGTAATTTCTATAGCGAAAGCGAATATCAACTCATAGACAATGCTCTTCGCATCAATTTGGGACTCGGACTAGATAAATTGTGCAGAATGAAACCATCATATTTAACAGAACTATTTCGGGCTGAACTGATGAAACAATGGCTTCATTACGATGAACAACAATCGATGGAAAGTTTCTTTGAGCAAGTAGCGGCAGAACGTGATATTCCAGTCAAAGGATTGGATAATATCGGAGAAACCATGTATATGCTTTTTGACCGCGAACCATTCCATTGGCAATGCAAAGAATTGCTCAAAGTGATAGAGTATCCGGAGTATGAAGTAAAACAAGAACGAACAATCAAAGAGATGTACTTGTCTGGCAGATTGGCGGATATAGCTTATCAAGTAGAAGGGCCGGACAACAAAACCAGTATTTCATACTCTGACTACAAGGTGTATTGTCAGCGAAACCAGCAATGGGTAAAGCGCTTGAAACCATATTTGACTCAAGGTGGCTGTTTTATCACGCTCAATGCCATTTACCTGGGAGGAGAAAAGGGATTGCTGGAACAATTACGAGCGGCCGGTTATCGTGTTCGTCCTGTCAATCGAAGAAATATAAACAAATCAACTATATCTACAACCAACTAAATCAATCAACAATGAACAAGAAACTGATTGTGTGTGTGTTAACACTTTTGGCTACTATTGGTATGCAAGCAGCTAATGGCAAGTTTATTCACGTAGACAACACCACGTCCAAAAATCTAAAACCTCAGTTGGCTTTCAATCAGGAACGCCAAAATGGAGCAGATGTCACCACTCTACTCGTTTGGACTGTCAATGTGAATGAATACAACGAGTTTACCGATGCTTCGCGTATTCTAATCCGCTTTGCAGATGGAGATCGTACCACTTTGCCGCGTGTAAAAGGCTCGCAAGTACAAAAGGAGAAGTTCAACACAAAAAATGGCAAGGCAACTATCTCGTATTTCAAAACGATTACTTCTTATGAAGTAACTCCGGAACTGATTGAGAAGTTGCAAAGTGGCGTTGCAATCATCAAAGTACGTGTGGTTTTCAAAGAAAACGACGCAAAAGACTATGATATTGCTGAAAGCTATCAAGAGAAAATGCGCGATGATTTGGTTCGTTCGCTTAATGAAGCCAGCCAAAAGAATCGTCAAAGTACAACTGATTTGAGCGACGAGGATTTTTAAGTGAAGAAGTATCTTTCTTTTATACTCTTGTGCCTTTTAGGCACACTCACTAGTCAGGCAGGGGTTAATATGCGAGTCTTGGGTGACTCGCTAATGGCTTATACCGGTTTTTCACGCGTATGGTCTCCTACTGTCCGTGTCAAGAGTGTGCGTGTGGATGATGAACACGTTATCATACGTACCAATGCTATACTCAGCGATGTCAGTTGGACACCAGCCAGTGTAGAGGACCTAAAAAAACGTGTTAGCCAGTGGGTTCTCGGTAGTGACAAAGGCACAATAGAAATATGGAGCGGGAACTACCCTATTGACAGCCTGATAACAGATTGTGGTCGAGGTGTTATGGTCACAAGCAAGCACAAGGACCTAAGAGACAAGCATATTGCTCTTTGGCCAAGTCATGGCCTGTATTATAACAAGGAACGGGACCAATGGATTTGGCAGCGAGCAACATTGTGGACTACTGTGGAGGATCTGTATAGTCAAGAGTATGTTCGTCTGCTGAAGCAGATGCTGGAAAATGCGGGTGCAGAAGTGCATATTCCTCGCGCTGGCATTGAACAAGAAGAGGAAGGCATGTCTGGCATGCCTCGTTGGACTGAAGGCGCTCGCTACTGGATGAAACGCAAAGGAGTGCCATCTAGGTTGTGGGATCTGTATGATGGCAATGAATATAAGGATGATATGAAATGCCGCGGACTTTGGGTGAATTATCTATCCGGAGGAAGTAGTAAAAATCCTGACGAGCAAGGAAAGGGCGTTCCAATTGACCTCTGTTTGGCTTTACATACAGACGGCGTAGATAGTGGGGATGATAGCACTATTATTGGTACACTATGTATCTACACCGCACACGATGACAATGGAAAAAAGACACTAGGGGATGGCCGTGATCGGCAAAGGGTTAACCGTAACTTAGCAGACTGGATACAAACGCAGATTACCAACGATTTGCAAGCCATTGTACCAGATTGGACACGCAGACAACTGAGAGAAGCCAACTACTGTGAATCTCGAGTACCAGTGGTTCCAAGTCTGATTTTGGAGTTATTGAGCCATAAGAACATGGCAGATATGTATTATGGCCTTGATCCAAAATTCCGGCAAACAGCCGTACGTGCGATCTACAAAGGTATATTGCGTTATCTGAATGGTAAATCGGCTGTCGTTCAACCACTTCCTATCGAACAATTATCTATCAGTAGAGACGGCACACTACGTTGGATTCCACAACTAGACTCGTTGGAAAAGACTGCAAAACCGACCTATTATATGGTTTATGTCCAGGAGGATGACGGAGAATGGAACGTACAACAAGTGGATAAGAAGACGGAGACCAAACTGGAGCTAAAAAACGGAGTACGTTACAACTGCTATGTAGTGGCCGGCAATGATGGTGGTTTGAGTTTGCCTAGTCCGATCGTAAGCGCATACATCAGTCAAAAGGAGGATTCGCCTTGTGTGCTGATTGTTGACGCATTCAGTGATGTTTACGGACCAGAGTGGTTTGCTGATTCTACATACGCGGGTATTGTTCCTGGCAGTTACGCTTGTGAAGACCGTATCAGTTGCGCCTATATAGGTCAGCAATGGGATTATCGTCGTGACAGCAAATGGTTGGATGATGATAATTGCGGTTGGGGAAGTTGTTATCGTGACCATGCAGGCCAGATAACGATAGGAAATACGCATGACTATAGCGTATCTCACGGCCGTATTCTGCAGCATCATCGTATTAGTTATGTAAGTGCAACCAGCAGTATGGCGCAGATTGACAGCACCTACAAACTAGTAGATATAGTATGCGGAAGACAACGGATGCCGTTGGATTCCACACTTCAACAACAAATAACAGACTATTTAGCAAAGAACGGACGAATACTGATTAGTGCCGAAAGATTGAACGCTTTGGACACCGCTTGGAGTCATTCGTATCTACACTTCTCACCTCGTGCTACGCATGCCACTCGCTCCGGACGTATCGTCTGTGCGCATCATAAAGTGATATACCAGGTGGAACTAGAGCCAAACGACCGACAATTATTCTGCGCATCTCCGGAAGCCATTCAGCCTTTTGGAGCGAACGCCAAACGCATTGCTCATTACGAAGACATGCGTTGTGATGCAGCTATCGGTTGGCGAAGCGAGGATGAACAATCCAGAACCCTGGTTTGGGCATTCCCGTTGGAAGCGACCAGCGATTTCGACCGCATATATCATTATTCTATTAGATGGTTATTGCAAGACTAATGAAAAAGAAGAATTTACCTCTCATAGAGAATGTTGAAATAACCGGAGTAGCAGCAGAAGGCAAAGCGCTCGTACGGATTAATGACTTAGTGACATTTGTTCCTAACTGCGTACCAGGCGATATCGTGGATCTGCAGATCATAAAAAAGAAACATAGCTACCAAGAAGCTCGCGTGGTACGCGTTGTCGAACCTAGCAAAGTTCGTTGTGAGGCGCGATGCAAGCATTTTGGCGTATGTGGCGGTTGTAAATGGCAAATACTGCCATACGATGCACAATTGCAATACAAACAGCAACAAATAGTTGATAATCTGACTCGTATTGGCAAGATTGAGTTGCCTGAGATTAATCCTATCTTGGATAGTAAGCATATCTACGAATATCGCAACAAACTGGAGTTTACCTTTTCTGACCGCAAATGGCTGCCTACGGAAGTATTCCAAGAATTGGATAGCGAACGAATCGGCGAACTGACAGCATACGGTCTTGGCTTTCATATCCCTAATTGTTTTGACAAAGTGCTGGACATTGAAGAATGTCACTTGATGCCTGAGGTTAACAACCGCATCCGCAACGGAATACGCGAGCACGCTCGCACGCATGGCATAACTTTCTATAACGAACATAAGCATGAGGGGCAATTACGCACACTCATCATACGCAACAACCATAAAGGAGAATTAATGCTGATTGTGTCGTTTGGAGAGAAAGTTAATGACGCGTGCTTGCAATTATTAGAATGGCTGCACCAGGAATTTTCGGAAATTGTATCCCTACTCTACGTGGAGAATCTGAAATTCAATGACACCATTGGAGACCAAGAAGTCAAAGTCTATTTTGGCCAAGACCATATATTCGAAGAGATGGAAGATCTGCAGTTCAAAGTAGGACCAAAATCATTCTACCAGACCAATACAGAGCAAGCATACGAATTATATAAAGTAGCTCGCCGTATGGCCTGTTTGACCGGCAATGAACTGGTATATGACTTATATACAGGAACAGGTACAATTGCCAATTTCGTGGCGCGGCAAGCGAGACAAGTTATTGGTATAGAGTATGTGCCCGAAGCGATTGAAGATGCAAAGGAAAATTCGAAGATTAACGGTATTGAAAATACATTGTTCTTCGCAGGAGACATGAAAGATATACTGAATGACGATTTCGTTGCACAATATGGTCGTCCGGATGTTATCATAACCGATCCTCCACGCGCCGGAATGCATGAAGATGTAGTCAACGTGATTCTAAATGCCGAACCGAGACGTATAGTCTATGTAAGTTGTAATCCTGCCACACAAGCACGCGATTTGCAGTTGCTAGATGCCAAATATCGTGTAACGGAAATTCAGCCGGTAGATATGTTTCCGCATACACAGCATGTAGAAAATGTCGTACAATTGGAACTAAAATAAACATGATGATAGCTTTACTGATATTATTAAATGCTTATTTCGTCAGTTTTACAGACAAACCAAGCGATGGAGAACTTGCATTATCGCCAAGAGCCATTGAGCAACGCGCAAAATGGAATATTCCAACCAATGAACTTGATTATCCAGTAAATGCAACTTATGTGGATAGTCTATGCCATTTAGGTGCGGAATTATGCCATACGAGTCGTTGGTTTAATGGTGCGACCGTGCTGATGGATGAAGAAACAGCGGCACAAGTGGCAGAGTTGTCGTTTGTGCAAAGCGTCGAAATTACGCGTGACAATAGTAGCCCTCGGCCATGGTTCGCTCCTTGGCGCATACAGCAGCAAGCAGAACAAACGGCTGAAAATCAAACGGATGCGCAGTTGAGTCTGTATAATTTGCAGCCACTACATGAGGCCGGATTTGAAGGGCAAGGCATATTACTGACCGTTTGTGACGGTGGATTTTATAATGCCAATGCAGTAGGTTGTTTCCGTCAAAGCGAATTGGAATTAGGTCATTTCGATTTTACGGACGATGAAGATGATTTCTATGGGTCAACCGGCACACATGGTACAGAGTGTTTGAGTGCGATTTCCGGCATTCGTAGCAGTTACTACGGTGCGGCCACAAAGTCACAATACTACTTGATGCGTTCGGAGGAGAACGACACAGAAAGTCCGAAAGAGATGGATAATCTTGTTGCTGCTTTTGAAAAGGCCGATTCGCTAGGAGTGAATGTATTCTCCGTTTCGCTAGGATACGCCATGTTTGACAACAGGAGTTGGGATTTACCAAAGTCATCCTTAGACGGGAAAAGTACTCGCGTATCGCAAGCAGCCACCATTGCCGCACGTAAAGGAATGCTAGTTTGTGTAGCGGCCGGCAACGAAGGAGATGGAGATTGGCATACCATTAGCACACCAGCAGATGCTGATAGCGTATTGACCGTAGGTGCAGTAAATACGAGTGGCCGAATTGGCGATTTCTCCAGTTATGGTCCTTCTGCCGATGGTAGGATCAAACCAGAAGTGTGTGCTGTGGGTGTCAGAGCGACATTAGTCTCGCCAAATGGCACGATAGTAACCAGTAATGGAACCAGTTTTGCAACTCCATTATTGGCAGGCATGGCAGCAAGTTTATGGTCTGCTCTGCCAAGCGAGAACGCTATGCAGATACGCGATCGTATTATTGCTTCTGCTGATCGCGTAGATAATCCTGACAAGAATCAGTATGGTTATGGTATTCCCGATGCATGGAAAGCGTACACGATGTATGCTGAGAGTATCGGAAATGTAAAAGCCGAAGTAGAGAGCAGGAAAATTCTGCGTGACGGACAAATACTAATCATACGTCAGGGCCAAATATACAACGTGTCCGGTCAGCGCGTAGAATAAAAAAAAGAGCAAGCTTACTACATCGCACCGCTACAACCTCCTACCCTTGCTTCGGTCAAGACCTGGGGGAATTCAGAGGGAGCTGGTCGTATAGGACTTGCTCTAAATCTCAAAATCTGCGGCAAAAGTACTGCTTTTTTTTGATATATCCAAATTTTTGAGCAAAAAAAGTGCTTGAGGACTTTATTATAGGACGAATTCGAGCCGAATTACCATTCGAACCCAACGAAGAGAAAGACGTTTTGCTACAAGCATTAGGTCGATTTCTTGTATCGCGTGACGAACAGAAAGCGTTTATCTTACGCGGTTATGCAGGAACGGGCAAAACGAGCGTTGTCAGCGCTTTGGTTCGTGCCTTAGAAAGTCTGAAGCAACCATGTGTTTTGCTTGCTCCAACAGGCCGCGCGGCAAAAGTGCTGAGCCGATATTCCGGTTCTGCGGCCTATACGATTCACAAATATATCTACCGACAAAATCAGTTGGGCCTGGAAGCATTTTCGTTAAGCGACAATCGCCATTCACGGACACTGTTCATCATAGATGAAGCATCTATGCTGAGCGGTCAACGAGACAATGGCAACTTTGGTAGTGGATGTCTGTTGGACGATCTGGTAAAATATGTGTACAATGGGCAAGGATGCAGTCTGTTGCTCCTAGGTGATGATGCCCAATTGCCGCCAGTAGGAAGTATGCTGAGTCCTGCTTTGGATGAGAAACATATGAGCGGTTACGGACTGAATGTCAGTTGGTTTGCATTGAAACAAGTGGCGCGACAAGCATTGGACTCGGGTATTCTGCGCGAAGCGACCAGATTGCGAGAAAACTTGGCATCGCTGGATTTGGAGCCCCAGAAACTCACTATTCAGCATAATGGTTCGGATATCATACAACTGAAGGGTGAAGAAGTCATCGAAACTCTGGAACAGAGTTGGCATGACGTGGGCGCAGAAGAAACGCTGATCATCACACGCAGTAACAAAATGACCAATCTCTATAACCAAGGTGTTCGTGCGCGAGTTCTTTGGAAGGAAGATGAGCTGTCGAACGGCGACCGAGTGATGGTGAGCAAAAACAACTATTTCTGGGCACAAGAATACAAAGATCTGGAGTTTCTCGCCAACGGAGATATGCTGGAAATCAAGCGATTGCACAATCATCATGAGATGTACGGTTTCCATTTCGCGAAAGCTAGTTTGAGAGCCGTAGATTATGATTGGGAGATAGATGCGCTAGTTTGGCTAGATACACTGACGACCGATAGTCCGGAAGCCAATTATGCCCTGCAGAAAGAACTTTTTGCCCGCGTAGCGGAAGATTATCCGGAAATACGGAACAGGAAAGAACTGGTGAAGAAAATCTATGAATCACCGTATTACAATGCTCTTCAGATCCGTTTTGCATATGCCGTGACCTGCCATAAAGCGCAAGGCGGACAATGGAAGCACGTGTATATTGATAATGGTTTAGGAGAAGAATGGATTAGCGGTTTAGGTCAGGAAGAACGCTACGAATATCTCCGTTGGCTCTACACAGCCATTACTCGTGCTACCGAAAAGATCTATTTGCTGAGATAGAAAACTCGCGAAAACGGGAGATAGTGCGCTCGGTAATGTCTCGTGATTGTCTCGATAAAGTCTCGTGTTTGTCTCGTGTTTGTCTCGATAGGGTCTCGTGTTTGTCTCGTTCACACCCATTACACAAAAAAAGGTGCTTTTTATGCAAAAATATTTGCATATTTAATTTTTTTGTTGTAACTTTGCAGCCGATTTTGTGCGCATGTGTCGTGCGCGCTCGCAAGAAGACAACTAATAATATTTTGTAATACAATGAAATTCAATCCCTTACGCACAATCGTAGTGCTCACATTGAGTAGCAGTCTATTGCTCGGTTGTAAGTCAAAAATTGACTTAGACAACATTGATCCGACAGCCGAAGTCCAAATGGGAGTGGCCATTCCTGTGGCAACCGCAAGTGCCACATTGGGCGATTTCTTTGGAGACGGCAAAATGGTTGAAGAGATTCAAGTAGGTACCGGTCCCGTCATCGACGGCGGTAACGGTGTTGACAAAGGCGTTTTGTTCTATCGTTTCCTCAAGACCAACGACAAGAACTACCACCCTATTGACTTGACCACCTACATGCAGAACGTCAGTCAGGAATTTAAGATCAGCGACGTATACTCCGGCACAAGCATTCCTGCCGGCACAGAGTTGACGTTGACCTTCCCGCTGGAGATGACACTGACGGGTATCAACAACAACCTGACCGAAGAGCGTCTGGACCGAATGACCATCAGCGCAGCTAACTTTATCTCGAACATCACCCCTAAAAACCTGAGTATCAGTAAGGATGATATCCAGAAGGTAGAAATCGTGCTCCCTGGTTCGAACCGCAACGAGAGTCTTGCTCCTAGTGCACGCACCCAAGGTTTCTTCGTCAAAGAAGGTCATACACCTGCAAGTGCCGACTATACATTCGAGGTTGCCGGATTTAAGACCAATGGTTTTGGTGCCGATGTACCTATCGAGATTGATAACTTCGACATCTACCTGATGAAGGTCAACAAAACCGAGTACAACACTCAGGCAGAAGCTAATGAGAACGCAGTTAACAAATTGGCGTTTGAGTTCAAATTCTACCTGAAACCGACCACCGATATTACCATCAGTAGCACTTCGGCATTCCAATACCAGTTCATCATCGACTTCTTGAAATACAAGGCTCTGTACGGATATTTCAAACCGAGTAAGTTCATGATCGATAACGAGACCGACACCATTGAGAAAGAATGGGCTGCATGGAAATCGCTGAAGAACGTGCAATTAGCTTTGGCTAAGCCGCGTATTGACCTAGCTATCACTTGTGCAGTAGCAGCTCCGCTGACCGTCAAAGTTAATTCCATCTACGTAGAGAACGCAGAGACCGGAGAGGTTCGCAATGCTACCTTCGATGAAGAAGGCGTACGCCCGAACAGATATTTCGACTTCTACAACGTGCTGCCTATCAACTCACCATTGGAAGACTCCATTACCAACTCGTTCTATCTGAATGAAGAGCCGACACGCGGCAAACTGGACCGCATGTTCCTCATTCGTCCGGACTATGTACACTGGGACTACGAGTTACAGATACGTGCAGACGGAGAGAAAGTCCAACACCGTTTGAACGACAACACGATGATTCATACAGATATCACAACGACCGTTCCATTCCAATTTATGGAAGGCATGAAAGTGGATTATTCGGATACGACTTCTATCAACTGGGCAGGCGTATCGCTTGATTCGCTGACCGCGAAGACTGATTTTATCGACTCGCTCGGTGCAAGCAACGTAAAACTGCGTCTGAAGATTGACAATACGATTCCTCTGGATGTCCGCTTGAAATTTGCGTTCTTGGACGACAGTGGCACTCCAATCGACCTAAGTGGACTGGAGATTACAGAAGAAGGCAAGACGGCTTCTGATTCGGTTTACATCAAGGCCGCAGAGAATGTTGAGACCGGCGGAAACGTAAGTACCATTGGCGGTCAACAAGTACCGACAAGCACCGTAATTTGGATGAATCTGTCGGCAGAACAATTCAACAAGATAACGAAAGCAACCAAGTTTGTCTATACTGCAACGCTGAACACCAACAGTCAGTCGTTCAGAGACAACAAGTGGGTGAACGTACGCAATGTATCGGGTCTGAAGATCCAATTGGGCGTTGCTGCTAACGTGGATGCGTTCCTCAATTTGGACGGAAAAGGAAATAACGAATAAATAGGAGAACAGAGCTATGACAACATTTTTGAAAAGAATTACACTCGGAGCAACTATTCTCCTAACGATTAGTACCGTTGTGAACGCACAACAGGTAAACACTCTCTACTTCCTTGAGAATGCCCCTATGCGTCACACGATTAACCCTGCATTCCAGCCGGTTAGCAATGGTTTTGTTAACTTTAGCCCGCTGGGATGGATGAGCATGAGTTTTGGTAATAACTCGCTGACAATGAGCGACATATTCTATGTTGACCCAGTGACAGGCAAGACCATTACCCCGCTCCATCCGGATGCAGACAAGCAGAAATTCCTGAAGCAATTCCGCACCATGACTTATATTAATGGTGACATAAACCTAGGTTTGTTCAACTTTGGTTTCCGCGTTAACGACGTAGGTTACGTGACCGTTGGTGTGAATGAGCGCATCTCGATGGGCGTTACTCTTCCTAAATCGATGTTCACTTTCTTGCTAGATGGTGGCATGAAGGACCTGGACGGCGGAAAGAACTACTTTGGATTGGGCGGTCTTGGCCTTGGTGCAACGGCTTATACAGAGGTAGCAGGAGGTTATAGCCACCAACTGAATGACCAATGGACCATCGGTGGTAAATTCAAATTGCTGTTTGGGCAGTTCTATGCAGGATTCAACAGTAAGAATCTAGCCATCAATGCCAGCATTGAAGAATGGGAACTGCTAGGTGATGCTTATCTCGACGTAGCAGGTCCAGTTAGTTTTGCTAAACTGCCTCCGATGAACAACAGAACCGTAGAAGATGTGGTTAATGATATCAAGGCTGCCGACTATAAGGCAGAAGACTTTATCGACTACACTAACATTGGTTCGATGTTGACTCCTTCGGGTATTGGTGCTGCTATCGACTTCGGTTTCACATACAAACCTATTGAGAATCTGCAGATTTCGGCTGCTTTGACCGACCTGGGATTCATCTATTGGTACAAAGGCAAGAAACTGAATTGCACCATAGATACCACCTTCACGGGCGTAGGTGAGTTTGACTACAATGACTATGTAGGTGATGACGGCAAATTCGATGGGAACCGTTTGGCCGATACCATTAAATCGAACATGATGGGATTGGTTGAAGGTTTCCGCCTATATGACAACAACAAATGTCCGGTTAAGATGCCATCCGCTCGCTTGAATGTTGGCTTGGATGCTAATTTCTGGGAAAACAGAATTGGTGTGGGCATCGTTTCCGCTACACGTCTGTACAATGCTCGTCTGTACGAGGAAATCACGCTAGGTGTAGCATTTAGACCTGTTAACTGGTTCAATATTGCTGCCTCCTACTCCTTCATGGACAACGGTAAATTCAGCAATATCGGTGCGGGTATCAGCTTGATGCCGTATGACGGTGTTAACATGACCCTGACAATGGACTATATGCCAACATCGTATGCGGCAGCCAATATCAACGGTCAACAGAAGTACGTTATTCCAGACAAGATGAAGATGTTCAACATCGCTCTTGGCTTCTCTATCTGTTGGGGTAGCAACCGCAAGGATAAAGATAAAGATGGTGTATGGGACAAACTGGATCTGTGTCCGGATACTCCGCGTGGCGTATTGGTTGACTCGGTTGGTTGTCCTCTGGATGAAGACCATGACGGTGTACCTGATTATCTCGACCACTGTCTGGGAACGCCTGCCGCTGCTATCGGATTTGTTGACTCGGTAGGTTGTATGTTGGATACCGACGGTGATGGCATAGAAGACTATCGTGACGAATGTCCGAATACTCCGGAAGCCGCTTGGGGTAAAGTTGACTCGGTTGGTTGTCCTCTGGATACCGATGGTGACGGAGTACCTGATTATCTGGATGAATGTCCTGAGACTCCGGAAGCCGCTTATGGCATGATTGACCAGAAGGGTTGTCCGTTGGATCTGGATGGTGATGGAGTACCTGATTATAAGGATGCTTGTCCTGGCACGCCAGAGGCTGCATGGGGTCAAGTAGACTCGTTGGGTTGTCCGCTTGATACAGATAAGGACGGTGTTCCAGATTATATCGATGAATGTCCGAATACTCCGGAGCAAGCCATCGGTCACGTAGATGCTAAGGGTTGTGAACTGGATAGCGATGGTGACGGTGTACCTGATTATCTGGATGAATGTCCGATGGTAGCAGGTGTGAAGGAGAATAAGGGTTGTCCGGAAGTGAAACGCGAAGTACGTCAACTTCTGCAAAAAGCAATGCAAGGTATCGAGTTTGAGACCGGTAAGGCAGCTATCAAGAAGAAATCCTTCCCTCTGTTGAACCAAATTGCAGCTATCTTTGTTGAGAACGGCAATTATATCGTTGAGGTTCAAGGTCACACAGACAACGTAGGTAAGGCAGAACTGAACAAGAAACTGTCTGAGCAACGTGCTAACTCCGTAATGAAGTACTTGATCAGCCAAGGCGTGCCTGAGGATCGTCTAAGCGCACATGGTTATGGAATGGAAGTGCCTATTGCAGACAACAAGACAAAGGCCGGCCGTGCTAAGAACCGTCGTGTAGAGTTCAAGATCAGCTTCGAGGAAGTACACTACGAGACCGTTCTTGACCACGCAGATCCTCAACCTGCCCAATAAGTCATTAATAACAAAACATATATTTTATGGGACGCGCATTTGAATATCGCAAAGCAACTAAACTGAAAAGATGGGGACATATGTCCCGCACATTTACCAAACTGGGAAAAGAAATCACTATTGCTGCTCGTGAGGGCGGTGCCGATCCTGATTCTAATCCTCGTCTGCGTACGCTGATTCAGCAGTGTAAGCGCGAGAACATGCCAAAGGACAATATTGATCGCGCCATTAAGAAAGCGACCGATAAATCGTCTGAGGGATACAAGGAAATCAATTACGAAGGATACGGTCCACACGGCATAGCTATCTTTGTGGAAACGGCGACTGACAACCACATGCGTACAGTAGCCAATATCCGCTCCTACTTCACCAAATTCGGTGGTACGCTAGGAACCCAAGGCTCGCTGCAGTTCTTGTTCGACCGCAAAGCATGCTTTACCGTGACGATGAAGGATGGCATTGATTTGGATGAACTGGAGTTGGAATTGATTGATTTCGGAGTAGAAGAACTCGGTGTAGATGAGGAAGAGAACACTATTGTGATCTACTCGGACTTCAACGAAGCCATTAACATGCAGAAATATCTGGAGGAAAATGGCTTTGAGATTCAATCCTGTGAGTTTGTTCGTATTCCTAACGACACCAAACAATTGCCAGAAGACCAACGTGAATCGGTACAGAAACTCATCGATAAGATTGAGGAAGATGAGGATGTACAAAACGTATTCACCAATCTGGCTGATTAATCATGAATATCATTTCTGATTACTTCAAACTAACGGAACGTCAGGCTGAGCAATTCGCTCAGCTTGACGCGCTGTATAGAGACTGGAATAGCAAGATAAACGTCATCTCGCGCAAAGATATTGACAATTTGTATGAGCATCATGTTTTACATTCGTTGGCCATCGCCAAGGTAATTCCCTTCCAGCCTAACAGCACAATTATGGACATTGGCACAGGAGGCGGTTTCCCTGGTATTCCGTTGGCTATACTATTTCCTGAGTGCCAATTTCTACTGATTGATTCGATAGGAAAGAAAATCAAGGTCGCTACAGAAGTAGCTCAAGCGCTCGGACTACAGAACGTGGTCTGCAAACAAGAACGTGCTGAAGAAGAGAAACAGAAATTTGATTTTGTGGTTAGTCGTGCGGTGATGCCCCTACCCGACTTAGTCAAACTGGTGAGAAAGAATATCTCGACCAAGCAGCACAATGCTGTTCCTAATGGGATTGTTGTGCTGAAAGGCGGTGACCTGAAGGCAGAATTAGCACCATATATAAAAACTGCAGAAGTTACCCCCTGCAGTCAATTCTTCTCCGGTGAATGGTTTGAGACCAAGCAAGTGATTTACTTGCCAATGTAAGAACCGGTCACGGTATATACTTTCTCTCCGCGTTGGATATACAGATGTCCATCGCGGATTATTTTTTTACTCCGTGTTCGATATTCGGTGTTCAGAATGGATTGTGGCTCTTGATAACCATCGTCCATCGGTTCTTTATGCGTGATAGCGTAGTCCAGATACATTTCCAGCATGGTATAACCGCTCTCGTGGCGCACGTTATTATCCGGTGTATTGGGGTCGCAACCGTTAGCCAGTTCCCATTCATCTGGCATGCCATCAAGGTCGGTATCAGTCAGCGGCGCTACTACCGTATAATCGTAGAAGCCTTCTGCATCTGTCTCTAGGTCAATAATGCCCTTCTTGCCAACTACAGATCCCACATATGTGTGTGTGCCATCGCGTGTGTCCAGGATAAGACGATTGCCTACGTGGTCGTGCGGCATGCAGCCAACTTCATTCAGCACAGTCGCATATGCCTCTTCTGCCGTTTCGTAGGTTTCTGCGGCATAAGCGTATTTATCGAAATCGTAGCGACCGTAGACCGAGTCCTCGGTCCAACGCCACCAAGGAGTAGCAGGGCGAATAAGCGTATCTACACGGCTCTCGTCCTTGGTATAACCTTTAATATTGACTGCTGACCAGTTGTCTGCGGTTGCGGAAGCCACTCCATCGAAGATATTACCATTGAAATACCATTTGCTTGGTCCCCAACTGGTGGCTCCGCTACGGTTTTTCTCAACCGACACAAACAGTTTTGTATTTGTGGTGTTAGGGCCAACTTTATAGTAGTTGTTGACGAAATTGCACTCATGCGCCGAGTTCAAGCCGTTGAAACTGTCAATCTTGGCTGTGTTCTCTCCTCCGTAGCATCCGTTTGAACCGCCTTCGAAATTATAGTTGACATTGTTAATATAGTCGAGGTACACCACGTAGTCATTACTCTGCGCACCGTTGAAGCGGCAAGAACGTTTGTTGTTGTTGACCAATAGGTTGTGGTGATACGTAGCAGGTGAGCCACCCCATTGACAGCCATAGCCACGCGCACCCTTCGGGTGACCGGAAGAATTTAGTCCCTCATGAACGATGCAATACTGTACCGTTATAAAATGGCTATCGTTGGTATTGAAATTCTCTTCGGCTGACCATCCGATCTCACAGTGGTCGAAGATATAGTTTTCACAGTTCTCTGCCCCCACGGCATTCTTCGTAAGGAACACACTATCCGTACTAAAACGTCCTATGCGGAAACGCAGATTACGCACAATGAAATTCTTGGAGCCGCCGAATTCCACTTTGTGGTGCGTGATTACAACGCCCACTCCGGGAGCGGTCTGGCCTGCAAGCGTGAAATTCTCTCTGCGATTGAAGTAGAGACGATCTACCAAGCGAATTTCACCTGTTACGGCAAAGCAAACAGTCAATGGTTCACCTGGATATTGCTTGATTGCCCAGCGGAGCGAGCCTTCAGTCTCTCCGTTTGCATCATCGGCAAGCGTCGTAACATATACGACCTTACCGCCACGTCCACCAGAGGTGTACTTGCCGAAACCTTCTGCGCCGGGGAAAGCAACGATGGTATCAGGCAGTAAGCCCGCAGAGGCAATTAGCGAACAGAGGCAGAGAGTTGCTGCCACAAGGAGTCTTCCGGAATAGGAGCTGTGATACATATAGGTTGTTTGCTAACAGGGTGAATAAATTCTATTTGTCGCGCATGGAGACAGATGCCTCCGTCCGGATTGGAGCGCTTAGCACCATATTTGAGGTCTCCTTTGACCGGGCAACCAATAGCCGCCAATTGGCAGCGAATCTGGTGATGACGACCGGTCTCAAGATTGATTTCCAAGAGCGTATAGTGTTCTCCGGTTGCGAGCGTTTTGTAGGTCAGTATTGCCTGCTTGGCTTCTTTGGCGTTAGGCTTGGCAATGAACGATTTGTTGAGTTGTTCGTTGCGCGTGAGCCAGTTCTCCAAACGTGCTTCCGATTGTTTTGGCACGCCTTGTACAATCGCCCAGTACGTCTTCTTGATCTGATCATGCGTCTGAAACATCGCGTTAAGACGTGTCAGCGCTTTGCTAGTTCGTGCAAAGAGGACTACTCCACTCGTTGGCCTATCGAGACGATGGGTTACGCCAAGAAAGACCTCGCCAGGCTTGTTGTATTTCTCCTTGATATACGCCTTGACGATTTCCGAAAGCGGAGTGTCGCCTGTCTTGTCGCCTTGCACGATTTCGTTGCAAGTCTTGTTGACGGCAATAATATGATTATCTTCGTATAAAACGGTCATAGTCCACGTTGGCGAACGGCTTCGTAGATAAAGACTCCCGCAGCGACAGAGACATTGAGCGACTCAATAACGCCTGTCATAGGCAGACGCACTTGGTCGGTGCAGAGTTTGAGGTTTTCTTCGTAGATGCCCTTTTCCTCGCTTCCCATAACGATACAGGTCGGAACGGTCATATCGACTTCCGTATAATTACGCTCGGTATGTTCGGTTGCTGCTACGATGCGGAGACCACTATCGCGGAGATATTGAAGCGCGTTTTGCAGATTTTCCACTTTGCAGATAGGCAAAGTATGGAGTGCGCCGGCAGATGCCTTGACTGCATCGCCATTGATGGCAGCGCTCCCGCGCGTACCGATGATAAGCGCATGTACGCCGGCGCATGCACATGTACGCGCAATGGCACCGAAATTACGTACGTCGGTTACTCCGTCCAGGAGCATCAGAAGCGGTGTCTTACCTTCATCGTAGAGACTCTGGACCAAACTATCCAACGGTGTGAACTCTATTGGACTCAGAAAAGCAATCACGCCTTGGTGGTTCTTGTCCGTGAACTGATTGAGTTTCTCGATAGGTACGCGTTGGACTTGTGTGCCGGTGCCTTCGAGTTTCTGTAGTAGTTCTCTGCCGATAGAAGAGCTCATATCGCGTCGGATGAGTACTTTATCCAATACTTTTCCTGCGTCAATCGCTTCCATCACAGCGCGCACGCCGAAAATCATCTCTTTCTCTTTCGGACGGCGTGTTTCGTATTGTTTCTTCTGTATCATTGTATAGTTGTTTTATCATTGTGTTCGGATCCCGACAAACTGAAATGTATAGGGACTGTGTATCTTGTTCTGAGAGTGCGTCTCTCCCCTGTTTTATAATTCACAATCTGCCATGCAGGTTTCCATTGGGGCATAGACCGGCAGACACGTACTGCTTCCGCGTCAAGAGCAGAGTCGCCACTGGACTTATATATCTCCACTTCACATACATATCCAAGGGTATCCACTATAAACTGAACAACAGTCCGTCCTTCTACTTGATTGATTTTGGCTTCTTCCGGATAGTGTATGCTGTCTGACAAATACCGAAAGAGGGCATTCTGACCACCCGGGTACTCCGGCGGAGCATCCGTGACAGGCCAGTTCCATTCCATATAGTCATCTGCGACTAAATGCCCGCAGAGCAAAAGAAGTCCTATAAAAATCCACTTTCTCATTCCTTAATATATTAGCCAGTTGATAAATTCTAATTGGTCAGTGGTAAACGCCATCGGTTCGGCTATTTGGTTACCGAACGGATCCAGTTGAACGTAGAATGGCTGTGCATTGGCGCCAAATTGTTCACGTTGGATGGCAGAGTTTTTATCACCTACTCCATTACGTTTGTCATCGACGAAGAGTTCGATGAAGACGTAGTTCTGCAGGCGGGCTTTGACACTATCGTCATTCAAGACGTATGCTTCCATCTTACGGCAGTTGACACATCCATAGCCGGTAAAATCGATGATAACCGGTTTGCCTTCTTGACGCGCATAGGCCATGCCTTCTTCGTAATCGTTGAAGACTTCGCGTCCCTCAATCTTCATAGGAGGCGCAAAAGCACTAATCGCTTTTACCGGTGCGCCCCATAAACCCGGGACAAGATAACAAGCAAAGACTAATGAGGGAATGATGCAAATGATGCGAATGATTTTGCGGGTCAGCGAGACCTTGCGGATATTCCACAAGAGATAGATGCCAATGCCGAGGAAACACGCAATCCAGATGACAATGAAGAGCCAACGTGGCAGTATTCCCCATCCGTACGCCATATCTGCCACCGAGAGGAATTTGAGCGAGAGAGCTAATTCAAGGAAGGCCAAGACAACTTTGAAAGCAGTCATCCAATCTCCAGACTTAGGCGCACTCTTGAGCCATTGTGGGAACATGGCAAACAGCGAGAACGGCAAAGCGAGTGCAATAGCAAAGCCCAACATACCCATCGCAGGAGCCAATAAAGACTTGCCAGCTGCTTCTACTAACAGCGTGCCGATAATCGGTCCCGTACATGAGAAACTGACAATCACCAACGTAAACGCCATGAGCAGAATACTGAGGAAACCGCCTGTATTGCGGGCTTTGTTATCCAAGGCCGTGGACCAACTATCCGGCAATGTGATTTCGAACAATCCAAAGAACGAAAGCGCAAAGACCACAAGCAACAGAAAGAAGAAAATATTGACTATTGCGTTGGTACTGAGGTCATTAAGTGCCGATGCGCCAAAAAGGATAGTTACTAAAAGTCCTAATCCAACATACAGAATAACAATACTCAGCCCATAAAGAATGGCATCTCGAAGTCCGCCGCCTTTCTTGAGGAAGAAGGAAACGGTCATAGGAATAATCGGCCATACGCAGGGCGTAAAAATGGCTAACAGGCCGCCCAAAAGGCCGAGAAGGAAGATGAGCCAAAATGAGCGAGAGCCTACCCCATGCGTTGTTCTACGAGCGTCCACCGGACGTTCGATCGAGCTTTGCTCTTCACCCGTAAAAGGAGGGGTATCGGACAAGTCCTTCCCTTCAGGGAGAGGTTGGGAGTAGGCTTCGTCATAACTCCAAATCTCCGGGGCGGTGCACATCTTGTCGTCGCAGGCGTTGAAGCGGATAGGTTGTGCTTCGGCCAGAGTGAGCGTATAAGGGCTCTCGTAGATTTCTTCGCCTATTTCCTCGTCGCCGATGGAGATTAGGGTCATGTGCCAGCCACTTTGAATAGTGGCGGTCAATCGCACACTATCGCCAACGTTTTCCCCACTCCATTTAACAGGCTGCACCAGTTGCGCAGCGGCAAAGAGCGGCAGGAAAGCAAGTAATATAGTTAGTAGTTTCTTCATTCGAGATTAATGGTTCTCAGGAGTTCAATGGATAGTTCGGTTTGCCAAACATCTTTACCTATCATAACTTTGTTCACTGAACATTTCCTATATTTGATACTAAGTTATATGCATATGTTCCATCAAGTCCTTGGAAATACATAGTTTTTGAGTTTTCTTTATCAAGTTGTATGCCCATAGCATCTGAAAATGGGACAAATGCTATAATTTTACCGTATGGTAATCTAAGCGATTTATCAATGGAATAGAAATATACATTTTTGTTAGTAATAATCAAAGCACCTCTTCCTTTTGCCTGCATATGAGATTCGGAAACAGGATGAGACTGGAATGCCCCTGTCCTATAATACACACCTTTTGCTACTCTGATGCTCATGCCAGAAGAGTGTCCAACACGAATCGTTTGTACTTGTTCTTCGTAATAAACTACTCCTGTAAATGCCATTATAAAATGTTCGTCCTTCTGCCAATTTATCGGGCAATCGATAGTATTATTTGGCATAATTCCATTAAGAACCTTCAGTAATGTTACATTCTGACAATATTGCACATATATAGCATTATCCATGGACGCAAAGTCATGCACACCGAAATAATCTATAATTTCATCTATATAAGTAACAAATTCTAACGAAAGTTCCTCAATCCCATTTTTGTATTTGGAGAGAACACCACTAATTGCTCTTTTCGTTATTTCCTTCTTGTCATCTAGATCAAACTCCTCCAATGTAATATCAATTTCTTGCGGACTACATTGCTCCATCACCATATCTATAATTTCTTCGGATTTCTTTAACGCAATGTCACTAATCGGTTTAGTATCCGCCTTATTTATAACAACAGTACTTTCAGAAGAGCCCTTGTCTTTTGGGACGATAACCGCAACAACGATTGCTATAATAAAGCCAATAAACCATATAAGAAGGCCATATAACATTCCAATAAGTATACTATCACAACAAAAAGCGACAATGACCCCTGCCGCTAGAAAGCCGAAAAATATAAATAACGCAAAACTAACATTATCTGACGTACTACTTGTAGTCATAGACTGAGCAGAACTTCCACGTTTATATTGCTGCTTTCTAGAAGATGTTATGGCTCTATCAAGTACCTTTGCGCCTTTCGTTATGGTACTACCTAATTGAGTGCTTTTCCGATAACCTTTTCTCATAAGTTAAATACTATTTATTCTTTATTCAGTTGGGCGATGATGAAGCCACGGAGAGTGGCGTATAGGCGTGGCTTTTGTTGGTCAAAGAGTTGCTGCCAGTAGGCTCTACGTGCGGGATCTGCCATTTCGAGCTTAGTTTGCCGGACACTTTGCGCGAACTTGGAATTCAGTTCACGTTGGTGCGGCGTGATAGTTTTCGGGTCGCGATGTTTCGGATAATTGCTCATCACGATACGACCAAAGCGATTGGTCATGTACACCTCGCTTTTGCCATCGAGTTTGCCACTCAGACTCTCAAATGGTATTGCCAGTTTTGCTCTTGCCATATATGCTTTTGGGTTCGGTTAGACTATTACTCTCTCAGCACTCGTTGCCGTGTCGTTGCCGTCTTGTTGCCGTGTCGTTGCCGTCTTTGACAGGTATCTAGCACGATGCTACTCCGTTATTCTTCGCGGCGGATGTGGGCGCCGATGGCGTTGAGGCGGGATTCGATATCTTCGTAGCCGCGGTCAATCTGGTCGATGTGGTCGATACGGCTTGTTCCTTCCGCCGACATAGCTGCGATAAGCATAGCAATACCGGCACGGATATCGGGGCTGGTCATGTTATTATGCTTGAGTTGGCGCTGATGGTCGTGTCCGATAACCACGGCGCGGTGTGGGTCGCAGAGGATAATCTGTGCGCCCATAGAAAGCAAATTGTCCACAAAGAAGAGGCGCGATTCGAACATCTTCTGGTGAATCAGAACGGATCCTCGTGCCTGTGTGGCTACGACTAAGATAACAGAGAGCAAGTCAGGCGTCAGTCCAGGCCATGGGGCATCTGCAACCGTGAGTATAGAACCATCGAGGAAAGACTCGATCTGATAGTGTTCTTGGGCCGGAATGATAATATCGTCGCCATCGACATCGATACGGATGCCCAAACGACGGAAAGCGTCAGGTATGATACCCAGGTCCTTGTAGCCAACCTTGCATATACGCAGTTCCGAGCCCGTGATAGCCGCCATTCCGATGAAAGAGCCAACCTCAATCATGTCGGGAAGAAGCGTGTGTTGGGTGCCGTGAAGGGTTTTGACTCCCTCAATCGTCAGGAGATTCGACCCTACTCCGCTGATCTTGGCGCCCATATTATTGAGCATTTTGCAAAGTTGCTGCAAGTATGGCTCACAAGCTGCGTTGTAGATAGTGGTGGTTCCTTCAGCCATAACGGCTGCCATGATGATATTTGCTGTACCTGTGACGGATGCCTCGTCGAGAAGCATATAACTGCCTTTCAGTTTCTTTCCGCTGAAGCGGTAGGCCATCAGTTGCTGGTCGTAGCGGAACGTAGCACCCAGATTGACCATGCCCTGGAAATGGGTGTCAAGACGACGGCGACCGATTTTGTCTCCTCCGGGTTTAGCATACGTCACTTCGCCCAGACGTGCCAAAAGCGGACCAATAAGCATGACGGAGCCGCGCAGTTTGTTGCATTTCTTCAGGAAATCCTGGCTGCTAAGATACGCCGTGTCGATATCGCTCGCTGTGAAAGCACACTTGCCTTTGGCAAGTCGCTCCACCCGCACGCCTATAGATGCCAACAGATCGATGAGATTATTGACAGCGAGAATATCCGGCAGATTGTCGATAACCACCGTCTCCTTGGTTAACAAAACAGCGCACAGCACTTGCAGTGCCTCGTTCTTAGCGCCTTGCGGGGTGATTGACCCGTGCAGTTTGTGTCCTCCTTCTACGATAAAACTTGCCATTATTGTGGAATGTTGAATGTGTAACGTTTATATATAGTTGACCTCGGGGTGTATTTCTATTCCGAATTTCGCTTTGACATCTGCGCAGATAGCATCTGCAAGGCGGATAATATCGTCCGGCGTAGCATTGTTGGCGTTAACCAAAACGAGCGGTTGTTTTGGGTAGCATTGTGCTCCGCCTAGCATCTTTCCTTTCCATCCGCATTGCTCGATGAGCCAGGCTGCAGGAATCTTCACGAGCCTACCCCTGCCCC
>JAEEGF011393574.1_pt1 | contig 48996 bp, 39 predicted proteins | sample 9134171 | NCBI WGS metagenome assembly JAEEGF01 (sample SAMN16246542, study PRJNA631951) | gut metagenome | biome: gut microbiome; feature: rumen; material: AP-attached | host: Bos | place: Iran: Karaj | collected 2018-10
GGCTCTTCCCGGAGACCACACCTTCGCTGACCATTCCCGAAAGCAGCGATGACATCCGCTGAATTGTTTCCGGTAACACCTCCTCCTCATTGAAGCAAGGCATTACAATTACTAAGACATCAGCCATTATTCACTTTGTTAATTCTCGTTACGAAAGAGACGGCCTGTCCGGCCATCAATATTAAAAACGGGACAGACGGAAAGGCTAGCCTCCACCATTCCGACTGGGCACCAAGAATTGAGACTTTTAGATTCGCCAACACTAGCAAAGATAGCGTCGCGATAAACCAAGGTATCTTTTTGTTTTTGGCGACCCAGTAGCACAATGACAATAGGAATGCCGCCACAAAACAGTACACCGAAGACATCTTGACAGAGAAAGGTATAAGATAGTATTTAGAAGGACCGATAGCGAACAGCCGGTCATAGCCGGACCGGCAGAATCGATCCCAGGCCGCTTTGACCCAACCTCCCGGATCTCTGCGCATCGCATAGATGATCTCATCATGAGCTTCCTTCAACCCGACATTCCGTATCGCTGAATACGCCTCTATAAAAAGAACAGAATTATTTTTATCATCCTGAGAATCTGACAAACAGGCGCCGATCTCATGGTGTTGGAGGTCATCCTTCCTGATCAAATCGTAGTACCGGCCGATGTAGAACTGGTTAACGGTCCCTATCGCGGAAGGCGAGTAAATCCCATAATTTGATTTGAACACCCCCATATAGGCCAGGAAGGATATGGTGACAAACAAGACTCCGCCTAATCCATAAAGAGCTGCCCGCCTATATCTCTGAACGAAGGCCATACCTCCGAAAATGGCGAGAAAAACAGGCAGAAGATAGATTTGGGCTGGCCTCATAAAAACCGTCAAGCCAACAAAAACAGTGACAATCACCACCCCGCGCCATGCGTTCTCGGAAAGCATAGTTTTAAGCCCCCAAGCCAAGAAAACCGAAAACGATATGGCAAGTGACTCTGTCACAACATAATTATTGTAACAGACAATGCCAGGACTAAGAGCATAGTACAAAGTCAACCATAACGCGAGCCTATTTGAGCCTGTTATCCAAAGCAACAATTTATAGAAATACCTGATAGTCAGTAAAAAGACTATATTCTGAAGTATTATGACAGCCCAAAGAAAACCATCTCCGAAAATGAGTTTGACGGATCCAAGCAACAGAGGATACACGGGAAGTCGCCATTGGTCAATCATTCCATTAGACAGCGACTTTTTTACCGCGTCGATATATGTCTGAGTGTCTAGAGTAACATGGACACCCATATAGACAATCCAGCAAACAACGCTGATGAAGGCCAGCGAATATATGATTCTGAGGTCTCTTCTCATGCGGTGTCGCCTTGGTGCAGTATATTAAACAAACCTTCCGCGCACCCGGAATTGTCCATAGGAACAACATGGCAGAGGGGGCTTCGCGAGGCGACACTTTTCGCGGTAGGGAAATCAGTCATTATCACTTGTTTCCCTAACGCTATAGCCTCCAACACGGTCATTGGGCTGCCTTCGTAGCGGGAGGGCTGGACATAAAAGTCGCAAGCCTTCATGTAAGGATAAGGGTTGCTTCTCTTCCCAAGAATACTGACGTAGCCCCCCATACCGGTCTCAGCTATTTTCTCCCTTATCACAGCCTCCATATTCCCAAAGCCGATCAAGTACCAATAAACATCCAACCCTTTATTCCTAAGCTTGGAACATATGTCCGGCACGTTATCGTAATTCTTCGCCTCACAGAACCTGCCGACTGACAGCAGGTTGATCCTTCCGGGCGAGACCGGCATCTCTTTAATGACCTCAGAAAGAGGCAACTCATTCGATTTTGTCGTGACGTATTTAACCGGAACCACGTTCGGCCTCTCGACTATCTTGTCCGAAAGAGAAGGAAACACACTCAGGAAGCATCGTGTCACATCAGGTGAGATCGAGACTATCTTATCGTACCCTGACCATACCGGAAGCTCAAGGTCAGCATCGACATGAACCCTGGAATAGTCCGTGTGAATCCAAGCGACCTTCTGTTTCGCTTTCACCTTCCGAAGAACATAATCATGCGGCATCAGATAACTAACCGCGATGTCATATTCCTTATCGGGATTGATGTCAGGGAGAACCTTAACAAGATTTCTCGCGACATAAGAATAGATGGCCTCACCGCCGTTCCCCTTCTTGCTCTTTATATATCCGGCAAATCGCCTCTTGCCCTTCAAGCGGGCCAACGCGATACGGAGACACCCATCCTTGAGGACATCTTTGATGGGGCGTTCAATTTGCTTATATTCAAGCATTTCCGGAAGAAGATTCACTTCTTTTGGAATAAACTCCATCAATTCTCCCCTATGACTATAGATGAACAAATCGACCTCGTACTCACTATAGTCCAAAGACTCCAGCAACCCGAGAAGGCTCATTTCAGCACCGCCGAGCTCCATGTAGTGTATGGCGAACAGAAGACTTTTCATCTCTTCTTTAAAAGAATCTCCCGATTCGTCGGACACACGAAATCCGTCGTGTCCAGATTGTCCCACTTTGAAAGCAACACCAAATCCGTGAAAGTGTGAAGCCTAAGGTACTCTTTGTAGCCCATTTCCGCCAATCGGTTCTCGGAAACAAGCTCCTTTGCCAACATCTCCTTGGCCGGAACTATAATGAAGTCCGCTTCTCCCGATTGTATCAGCCGCTCATGCTCCCTCATCATATCGGAAGTCATCATCAATTGCGCTGACCAATACTTTCCGGCAGGCAACACCCCGGCAGGCATACCATAGCCATGCTCGATCCAATAAGCGTTGATCAACTTCGGAGACTTTACCTGAGACATGATATGGGCGGCCATATAATACTCCCTGCGTTCCTTCGTATCATTGAAAAAAGCGACATTGTAAATCTCGCGGACATAATTTAAGGAAGCGACTATGATAAAACTGAACACCGCGGACGTGACGACAAGCTTTAAAGAGTTGTCATTCAAATAGGAGACAAGCTCCAACACAAGGAATATCAGCAAAAAAGAGCATATATTGAAATAGTATAGATACGAAACCTCAATATGATGCGTAATGGAGAGTGCGAAGAAGTAAAGAGAAACCAGCAAAGGCATCCACCTATAGGGGCCGGTCTTGCCGCGCGTGAAAGAAAGGCCTCCGATAATCAAGAATAGCAGCAACGCTCCAAGATCGGCCTTTTCCAAGTCCCTCCATTCCCTAAGATATGACCAGATTATGGCAGTCAGAGACGCGCCTTCACCATTGACAGTCTGTACCGTTTTCACGAAGTACTCATGTAGGAAGGCGGAAAAACAACCTGACGCCAAAAAGTATATGACAAAAGGCGCACAAACAACGACAAATCCCCCAAAACCACAAAGCAGAGGTTTCACGACACTCTGTTTCTCCCTGATCAAGTAATATAAAACACAGAGGATGAATGCCGCCTGCATCACCGCCAAGTTGAATTTTATCAGCAGCAACGCGGAAAAACAGGCGCCCAGAATCCCACACGTCTTGAGAAGCGCTTTATCATCAGCGGTCTCCCCGTAATACAAACGACACACCTCATAAAGAGATATCACCATGAATAGCAAACTGAAGTCCTCAGCCCTGACCTCGACGTGGAACCATGAGTTAAAATAGGCCAACGCCATGAGGAAAGCGCAAATCAAAGCCTTCTTATTGTCATCCAGGAATAGACGAGCGATCCTGAAAGTGAAGAAGAATGTGAGGCCATACCACAAGCTGGCTATCCAATACATGCCCACATAACTGGTGTGGTCAATCAAATATCCTAACCCGTAGATAAGCCACAAGACAGGCCCTTTGGAATCAGTGAAATCCACATAAGGCACATATCCGTTCATCCATGCCTTGCCGCAGTTGAAAAACCAAGCCGAATCAATCCTGTGATGAGGCGCGCAGAAATACGAGTCAGGAGACACGAAAAACAATACGGCGGCAGCGAAAACCGTAAGCCATGCAAGTATTATCCAGTCGGCCTTACGCATTTCACTTATTACCTAATACAACTTTATACAAAAGTTTGGCAGGCAGGTAGGCAAATGGCACCTTAACCATAACCTCGACCGCCATTTTAGCTAATCGGACCCTTAGGGACAAATCTGATCGTTCAGAGAATGGCAGCAGTCCAGCATCTTTGAAAGAAGCTATTTTGACCTTGAACTCCTTAATGGAATAATCCGCCTGAAGGATTCTGGAGAAAAGACTCAACACCTTCAAATCCAATGAAAAACGGGCCTTGCCCCATAGAACAGGATCAGATGGTTTGAATGTGTCCACCTCTTTTGAGATAGTGGATAAGAAACCACTCAAAGACTCCTCGCAAAGCCTTGAATGCCGCTTGTCGCGATTGACCGTGATTCCGCTATTGGCGATGTCATAAAGATAAACGATACGGTTCACGGAGACAATGGTCGGATCCGCTATCAACACCTCGAACATAAACATATAGTCCTCCCCGAGAATCCCATCACGGAAGCGGATGTCACGGTTATTAAGGAAGTCTTTGCGAAACAAGCAGTTGACACAGAATGTCTCTAACCCGAACTTACGTATCCACTCTTTTCCTGTCCCTTTGAAGCTCACCCTTCCATCAGCATAAGCATTGTCACGTTTTTTACCATCTTTCACGACTTCGCACCAAAAACGGACGACATCAACCTTGCCGTCACATAGGCTGACTATACTTGGGATACCATCAGAAGAATAAGTGTCGTCAGCGTCAAGAAAGCATACATATTCCCCTTTAGAAGCGTCAATACCGGTATTCCTTGCCGAAGAAGCACCATGATTCGACTGCGATATCACTCTCACAGGAGAATTCGCGGCTTCAAGTTCCCTGCACACATCGAGCGAATTGTCTGTGCTTCCGTCGTCAACAAGAATTATCTCGAACGAATCCTCTTTCAACCCCTGGTCAAGGATCGATCGCACTCCGCGCTCTAAATAACGTCCTTTGTTGAAGACGGGAACAATAACACTCAGGATAGGCTGGTTCATACCATCAACTTGAAAGCCAATAGCTTCTGCTTCAACGAAAGGTGTTTGTTGACAATAATGCCTCCAATGGCACCCCTAAGGAAAGTGGTGAGCTCTTTTTGACGGGAAGCGTATTCATCAGTCCCGGCGACCTTGATTTTCGAAAGCAATTTCAAGACAGTCCCCACGGCGTTGGCAAGAGCGTAACCCGAGTATTCGGGCATCGTTTCCGATGTGAAATGATAGACATCAGTGACGTTGTCGAACTCCTCGAAAGACCTCTTTGAAAGAGGCTGACGGGAAAGAGAGCCCGGACGGCGCACGTTGACGTAAAGACCCGAGGGATTGTATGCCAAGCGTCTCTCTTTCGAGAATAGCCTAGCCATCACATAATAATCCTCACTGATTGTCGCTTCAGGGAAATCAACGCGTTCCAAAGCGGAACGTTTATAAAGTTTCGCCCAAAAACCCCAAAACTCATATTTGAAGAACCGTGGCATAAGCTCCTCGAAGGGTATGATCGTGAACGATTCCGTTACTGAGGTATTCTCATCCGATGAGGACTTTAAACCACAAGCCGCCACAGAAAGGCCGGATTCTTCGATGACCGAATACAAAACCTTAAGGTAGTCAGGCTCCAGGCAGTCATCGCTATCTACGAAAGTAACGTACTCTCCCTCAGACATTTCCATTCCATATCTCCGGGCGAGCGAAGCTCCGTGATTCTCCCTGTGAAACACCCTTACCCTGCTATCCAGAGAAGCATATTCATCACAGATGGCACCGCTTGCGTCAGTGCTGCCGTCATCTACCAGAATGACCTCGAAGCTCCCTTGAAAAGACTGCCCGAGGACACCATCGACACATCGCCTCAAAAAAGGCTCTGAGTTATAAACAGGGATGATGACACTTATCAGCAAGCCGCTCATTTCTCACGCTTCCAAAACAACAAAAGTAAAAAGACCAACCACGCCGGAAAGGCCATCGCCAACCCTGCCTTCAGGCCAGCGGGAAGATAACGGAACACTATATCATGACTTCCCTCATCTACCTTCACGGCCATCTGGCCGAAATTGACTTTGAATATTCTTGTCGGCACTCCATCAACAAAGGCTTTGAACCCCTTATAAAAAGGAACACTGAAGAAAACCAGGCGCTTGGAATCAGTCTGGACTTTAGCCTTGAAGCCCGTGGTGGTACCGGAGAAGCTCTCACAAGCCGTGGATCTCCTCAATGAGACAAGGCTGTCCAGACAACAGCCTGAGCTGACGGTCCCTTCCGTGGCATAGCCTTTCAACAACGGGATGTCCTCATCATTTACTGATAGATCGGCCAGAAGTTGGATGGCGGAATCAATCTCGGATTCCCTGACAAAGGTGTCATAAGAAATGCCCATAGGGATGTAATCCGGATTGTCATAAACGGTAAACTCCTCAGTCTCAGCAGATTTGACAAGATGAGCGGTTTCCTGACGAGGCACCGCGAGGTCATCCTTGAAAACCACGACTTCCTTGACTGACATCAACGCGTCAAACGCCCTGGTGTCCTTATTCGGAAAAGAGAAAACATGACTGCCGACTGTATCAACCAATGAGAACAAGGGGGCTGTCCTGTGGATGGCGGCTGAGTTGTAAGACTCCACACTCGGCCGGTTTTTCATCATTCCCAAGTTCAAATAAATATTCCTGTCCCGGGTGACAAAGTCGGTCCTGTATTCAAAGACATTGCTCTTGTTTCTCGGGAAGTGATTATGGACAAGATACTTATCGATGTATCCCAGTTTGCTGAACCCACCTTCATAATTCTCTCCCACAAGTCTGAAATAAGAGTCAGTCTCTGTCCAGACACGGAGAGAAAAAAACAATGCGGCCGCCACAACCACACACGAAGTCAACCTCTTGACAGTCTGGGATCTAGACCAGAAAACAAGGATTGATAGACCAATGATCAAGGATAGCGCGACGAGGAAATTGTCCGCCGCGTCTATTCCGCTCACGCGGAAAGAACCTGAGAGCAAAGGAGATATATTGCTGTAAGCGTACTGGAAAACCGTGATTCCCAAAGCCGCGAGGACATAAACCACCACCCACCCCCGAGAGACTTTACTGCCCTCATCCAAGTATTTGACAGAAGCCAGGACAAGGAAAAGAACGAGGGCATAAGCCCATCGCGTGTATGTAGGATTAGTGAACAAAGAGAATATCCCGTTAAGCGGGGTCAGATACAGCACAACCGTAATGAGACAAAGCCATGCGAGCCAATCCCTATGACGTATTCCATAAAGAGCGGCCAGCAATACCCCCACGACAGGCAAATGAGCGGAATTACTGTTCCAGCCTGAGCCCTGTAGCAGAGGGTTTATCTTCTCCATCAATTGCGGAGCGAACAACGTGCGGAGACGCTCCAGGGATGAGGAGAACCACAGGTCGAAAGACGCCGCCACCCTTGGATTTCCCTCCATCATCATTACAGAAGGGACAATCACCACAGCTGCCATCAGCACGCCGAGTATCACCAGTCCAGCGGCCTCCAGCCATACTTTGACTGATGTCTTGAACTCACCCGACAATAACCTGCAAGCACCGTACAACCCGGCACAGATAAGGGATCCGGGAAGAAAATAATAATTGACAAACGCCGTCAAGAATACAGTCCCAGCTAGCCACAAACCTCCACGACGATCGTTCCTTATAAACTTTTCAACACCCAAAAGCAAGAGAGGGAAACAAATCATCGGCTCCATGAAATGGTAATAGCCGAGATTACTTATGGCAAACGATGAGAATGCATACATCAGTCCCCCGAGAATCGAGGCATGCTCCGAAATATCCATCTTCCGGAAATAAGCGAAAGACGCCCAACCGGCACAAAGGAACTTAAGGATCAGGGCGATGGTGATACCTTGAAGGATAAACTTGTATGGGAAAAGGCAGGCGAACCAGACGAAGGGGCTTGTCAGTGTGTAGAATGAATACGATCCTATAGCGTCCGCTCCTGTGAAAGTGTTCCAAGACCAGAAAGGCGCCCCTGTAGCCAGAAGCCGTTTAGTCTCAATGATAAACGGCACCTGTTGTGTGGCGAAATCCTTCGCCATCACAAACGCCCCATACTGAAGCAGTGACGGCATGATCCCGACCAGCGCGATAAAGAATATGAGTATTGAAAGTTTCTTCACAACTACCGGAACAAGGCATCATTTGCGAAGCCTGAAAAATGCCTTGAAAACAAACTTATTACGCCCAAGAATCGCCTTCTTTATCCAATTAGAGCAACTGAAGACATCCCGATGCTTATCAAGTGAGGCTATTTCAGGAATATCAAGGATACTTTCAATATATCCCCGCTTGCTCTCCTGCTTGGGATATGCGAACAGCCCGTCATAGACAATGCCCCAGAGTCTCTTGAAGTGGTATTTGTCCAACTGCCTGGAAATCATCCCTTTTCTCTCGTAGAAAGATCTCACCAGCTTCCATTGCGAATAATCCTGTGAGAATTGATAAGGACGATAGGCTGCTGAGAGACCTTCGCCGGATATCCTGTATTTGTAAATCGGATCCTCTATACAAGAGATGGCCCCGACATGCTCAAGGTAACCGAAATTGAACATCAAGTCCTCCCCATAAGAACAACCTTCTTCAAAACGCGAAGCGAATCGCTCTATTATCGAACGCCTGTACAGCTTCTCATGAGGAGCGTAAAGCAAGAACTTCCGCTCAAGATCAAGCATTTTCTCTGTTTCCCGCGGCAGCAATTCGAATCTGCCGGATGTTGCCGGCGCGACAATCTTTGTTTTCCCGTCAAGATATTCATGACGCATCCCAGCCACGACAAGATCCGCATCGCAAATTGCGGCGACAAGCTTTTCGATAGCATCCGGCATCAAAGCGTCGTCCGCATCCACAAACGCCACATAATCACCGGAAGCTGCGTCCAAAGCCTTGTTTCTTGTTGCGGAAACGCCCCGGTTGACTTGATGGACAACCTTGAACCGACTGTCTTCCAATTGGAAACGGTCACAAATGTCCCCGCTTCCGTCCGTGGAGCCATCATCAACCACAACGCACTCCCAATCCTGGTAAGATTGCGCCGCTATCGATGCAAGGCATTCCTCAATGCTGGACCGGGCGTTGTAAACGGGTACGACGATTGTCACCATACTATCTTCGAACACGTGCCCCCAACCAATTGAAAGGCATCTCGACAAGAAAAATCAACTTATTGATGCCCAGCGCCTTCCATACGTTTCCTAAAGCCCTGGTCATCCGCTCGGCACAAGTTATACCCATTTCTTCCCGGATCTCCCACCAGTAGTGGGAAAACCCATCCTGCCATCTGATCTTCCAAGGTTTTTGCCAGCCCGCGAAATGTACCACCGCGGCATCAACCGCAGCCTCCGGCCTGGATTTGTTGCTCATGCAGTTATACTTTCCGCCACGTAGCACCTTGCGTTTATCAGAATACAGAAGATTCAGTAAATCCTGATCCTGTAATGGAATCCTGTCCTTATTCTCCTTGCAAAAAGCAAGAAGCTCTTCAAGATCGCACCTGCTCCGCATCATGGGCAGATTCATCAGCATCACTCCAGCATTGAAATAAACACTGCCTTCAGGAAGGCCGAGACGTGCCTCGTCCCCCTTACCTCCAGTGTTCTCACAGGCGATAAGATAAAGTCCGTCCAAGTCCTGATTGTAGAAAGGGGTCGGATCTCCCTTGACTATTATGTCCGAATCAAGCCACAAAACCCTCTCCAGGTGTTCAGGCAAGAGGTATGGGGCGGCAAGGCGGAAATAAGTCGCCACACTGATATGTGATATGTTTCTCGGGAGAGCCAAAGACGCCAGAAGATCATTCCCGAGGCCTATAAACGTCACAGTCACCCCAAGTTTGTCTCCAAGCAAGGAAGTGAAAGCATCCTTGTCCTTAGCGGAAAGACCTCCATCCAGAAACCACACCTTTATTTCCTCTTCGACGCGTTTCGCCAAAGAGTAAACCATTGTGGCCGTCTGCCTAAGGTAGCCCCTATCTGAAGATACGAGTATGTCCATCAGAATTCTATAAGCTCATAAGGCTTTCCGCCAATCTCAGCGGCGAACTCCGGAAAACCGCTTTTGTACATCTTTCCGGTACGCAATTGCGTGATACTCGAAGCACCCATGAGCAGGAACATGTCTATAAAAGGCTTAGCGCAGACTTCGATGTCAGAGTTGCCGGTATAGTCACTATGTTCATTCTTGCCGTGGACAACATAAACATATGGTTCACTCGACACGGCCTCAATGAAATTCGAACTGTCAGAAGTCACGAGAAGTTTCCCGGAAGGGAGGCGCCCTTCGGACCTAAGCCTTCTGATTTCAGATATGCAATTATCTATCAACAAGTTCCTTTCGTCAACCGGCAAAACTTCAGAGCCAGTGTCCTCCAAATCACCGAGCAATGTCTGGAAACGGAAGGTTACCGCCGCATAGTCTTCCCCAATCTCAGAACGGTAAGCATCCACACGACCGCTCAAATAGTCAGAGGGTTTGAATAGTTCCTCCCACAACGGCTTGTAGCCACCCTTGGCGAAAAAGGCGTTTCCATACTCGTGAATCTGCCGCCTGCCCCTGGAGAAGGTCTCGTCCAACATTGCCAAATGACGCTCATTATTCGCTCGCATCCACATCCCAAGGCCCTCAGTGGCGCTTGGCGCACCTTGGACATAAAGACTCAACTCTTTAGAATCCAAAGCATTATATGATAATTGCCTGGAAGAAATCCTCCAATCATACTCCGCGGGTACCAGCAATTTCTCAAGCTCGCAAGGATAGAGGTAATATATCTTGAAGGGTATGCCCTTCCCCTTGCAATAGGAGTATAGCGAAAGCATATTCCTGAAGCGGTCGGTCAACCCGCCGTGCTTATGCACCCCGTCAACCATAGCGACAAGCTCACGACGGAACTTGGGCAATGGCCAAAGATAGCGGCGAACATACGCATTCAAACCTGCCATATCAAGAGAATCTCTTTTTGATGTCTTTTTTCAACAACGACAACAGCATTATGACAATGCGTGACCTGTTGACTTTCAAGCCTTTCAAGCCGAAGTCACGGGGCTTGAAACCGAACAGCCCCTTAATCAGGCCGGCCGCCGTATGATGGGAGAAATCATTCACGACATTCCCCCCATGGATGACTTCTATTTGAAGCGGACGATCATAGACATGATCGACCGGCAGGAATAGTCCCACGAAAAGATGATTCCAGAACAAGACGCTCTGGAATATCCCTTCATAGGGTTCCGCCAATGTGATATAATGCCCGTTAATCAGAGGGTAAGGGAAAACGACTCCATCCCCCTCGATATATTTATACGTGTTGACAAGATCTATAACCTTGTGTTCGGGGGCACTCGCGAAACGGCGGCGTACCGTCGCGATAAAGTCTTTATGAAGGGAGTCGTCGCTATCAAGACGAGTTGTGAGTATCCATTGAGGATTATCATCCAAACAACTGTCTATCAACTGTTTCACAATTGGCGGCACTATCCTTCGAAGCGGTTTCTCCCCCTCAGCGTCGCAATCTAGCGGGCGCCCTGGATAAGCCTTATCGACAATTATGTCGTAATCCTCGCAAAGACGCGAAAACTCCTCATCCGAATCCGGAATTAAGGAGCAATCTATGTAGCATGGAATCAAGCGGTTGTAGCCATCACAATATGACTTGAAACGGTCCTTGAACTTTTGGGGCGTGGCGGCGTCGAAAAGCACTATCCATCGGAAATCCTGGCAAGTCTGCCCTTTTACCGATGGGAGGCAATAACGCTCAAACAGGTCGAAACGACCGGCGAGCCAGGTCTCATCCAAGTTCCCGACCACCTTGCCATCAACCTTTGCCTTAAATAGCGGAAGATTGAACCTCGTGACGATGAAATGTTCGAAAAGAGCCATCAGCGTCTGCCTAAAAGCTTATCTTTCAACCTTCTGGCCTTTAAGTGACGTCTAAGGAACAGCCTTAGCTCATCATAAGGAGTGAACGGAATCCCTTTGACGGACCTTCCTTTCGCTATACGCCGTGAAGCACGCTTCACATAAGGTAACTCAGGCCATAAACTCATTATCACATTGGCGAAGGATTGCCTGTCGCTGAAACCATCAGCCGGCCGGTAAGGTTGGTTCAAGTATCTCGGGGTCGGAGCTGAAGCCAATTCCTCCTCAAAGCAAGACCAGCCGAAATCGATAAGCGACACTTCGCCATCATCGGAAATCATCAGGTTGGACGGCTGGATATCCCTATGGATAATCCCGGCTTCCTTAAGACGCATCAGCAGAATAGTCCCGCCCTTTATAAAAGACTTGACAAGGCGTCTTGTCTGATGCGAGGGTGCGCTGAAGAACCAATCCGACCTGACTCCCTGAACCCTGGATATCTCCAGAACAGCCTCACCACCAACCTCATCATACGACATGACTTTTGGAAAGCCTGAGATGCTTCCCAACTTCTCGATCATTCTCCTCTCATTGTCCATGAGCCAGGGTGTCCCTGTCTTCACGAAGCTATCATTCTTTGAGTAAACAGTTGACTTATAAGTAAATCCATCTTTCCCATCTCCAATGGAGCGTTTGACGAATGTACCATGTCGCAATGCGTAAGAAGACACTGAGAGGAACTCTTTGTTGAAGATAACGCTCTTGTCGTGAGGGCGGGTGTATTCATAGCGTCTCTCACTCATGAAGGCATCCAGCAGGGACGCGGCCTCTGAAGGTGAACCATTGAAAACTATTCCAAAACCAGCGGCCATACGCCCCAATCTCTCGATATAGTCAGGCGCGGGTTCCCTCTTCTGCACAAAGGCATGATACAGCAGGGAATAGAATGCGTCCAGGGAGTCCGGCACGTAAAACAATCCTTTTTCTAACCGCCTGTGCTCCAAGATACTCTTCTCCCAAGGCTCATCATAATAATTGTCGCCTATGTTGCGGAAATCGAATAAGACTTCGCTCCCCGAAACCTTCATCGAATAATGGACCCTCCAATAATCGTGGAAAACCGGCGTGGCTCCGGTCAAGTACCGGACATATCGCTCATTATCCACCAGAAGATCGATATCGCCATGTTCTTCAGATGAATACTTGTCAGGCAGGCCATCGTAATTGCGAAGGACGCAATAATCCACCGAGTTGTTCAGGACATAGAACAACTCCCCGAGGTTACTGTAACCGCCTACTCCAACGCAGTCTTTGTCCCATGCGATGGGATTGGAAAACGACTCGGGATAAGCCTTGTGGAAATCATTGACATTCAGGCCAAGAAGCAGGGTCAAGTCTTTATTGGTCTCGAAAAAAGTGTCGCTGGTGTGCACCTTATGTCCACCGCCAGTCAAACGCCTGTATTCCTGCTTCTTGTCGAAGACATTGGCATTCACTTCCCGCGTCCCGGAAGATGTCTCGCGCCATTGGAAGTCCGGCGAAGGATCCTCGAACACCGCTAGGGTAAATGGTCCGTTCCCGCAATGCGCCATCTTTCCTTTGAGCATATTCACATAAGGCCAATAAGAAAGATGTCCTTGGGAATGAGAATAGAACGCCATCAGATTGTCTATAAAGCGATCCTCGCTCCAAGACACTCTGAAGGTCCCTATCATACGGAACCGCTCCCCGAGATCGGCGAGAATCTCCTCACGCCAAGGCTCGGCGGCTGACCAGATTATGGATATGAAAATCTGGGGCGAACTCATTCGGTCGTCCAAGTGTGATGTCTCAAGACTAAAGGCATGTCAGAAGAGCTGAAACGCCCGAAACCATAAAAATCCTCTTCCTCTATCTCAAATGAGGCCGCTCCGACTATATGATCCAAAAGATAACCGCCCTGACGAATGGAAATGTTCACTTTATAATGGCCAGGACGGATAAACAACGGTTCCTCAACATGGCAATGCAGTGTTTTCCTCTCCCCCGCGGACAAGTGAATGATTTCTCCGATGTCAGCTGTGTCGAAAGCCATAATCCTATTATCGGACAAATCGAACACAGCGACCCTGGCCGTTATGTTGACACTTGACCGGGAACGGACAACCAACTCACAGTCAAAGCCTTTGCTGAAAGAAATGACATTCCCTTCATCACCTTTTCCGCTAATGATCGAGAAACCCTCAAAATAGGCTTTCTTGCCATTCACGTCACGGGATCCGAAATCAAATCCCTCCCGTACCGCTTGACGAGAAGACTCAAGATAGCGATCGACCACTTCGTAAACATCTCCGTCACCCACAAGGCATCCGTCCTCGAGGATAATCCCCCTATGACAAAGATTCCGGATAGCGCCCATATTGTGGCTCACGAACAACACCGTGCGGCCTTCGCTGCTGGACACATCCTGCATCTTACCAATCGCCTTTTTCTGGAACTCAGCGTCGCCAACAGCCAGAACCTCATCAACCACAAGTATTTCCGGATCAAGGAAGGCCGCGACGGCAAAGCCAAGGCGCACGGTCATTCCGCTGGAATAGCGTTTCACAGGAGTGTCAATGTAGCGTTCGACTCCAGCAAACTCAACTATATCATCCAACTTGCGGTTGATCTCGGCACGAGTCATCCCAAGAATGGATCCGTTCATGAATATGTTCTCCCTTCCTGTCATCTCACCATGGAATCCGGTGCCGACCTCAAGCAATGAGGCTATCCTGCCCCTCGCCCGGATGGTTCCGGTAGTAGGAGAAGTCACCCGCGAGAGAAGTTTGAGCAAGGTGGACTTTCCCGCCCCGTTCTTGCCGATGATTCCGACGACTTCCCCCTCTTTGACATCAAAAGTAATGTCCTTAAGGGCCCAAACATAGTCAGAGTTGCCTTTATGCGCCCTGTCATTCGTCTCGCCAACTTTAAGATAAGGGTCCTCATGGTGCAAGACCTTTGTCTGCCACCACCGGTTCAAGTCGTGGGAAAGGGTTCCTGTTCCGACGAGACCCAGCCGATAGAGTTTCCCGACATGGTCGAATTGAATTGCTACATCGCTCATCTTAAACAGTATCCATGAAGTTCCGCTCAACGCGGTTGAAAATAATGACAGAGAAGAACAACATCACAGCCATGAACACCGCGCTGTAAATGAGACCGTTCCATGAAAGTGAACCGGCACCGAGGAAACCATACTTGAACGCCTCGAAAATAGGTGTCAGCGGATTGAGTTCCAATGCCCAGCGGAACTTGTCGCCAGCAGCGCTCAACGGATAAATGATAGGCGTGGCATACATGAACAACTGCAGACCGAAACCAACAAGGTACCTTAGATCACGGTACTTGGAGGTCAAGGATGACACGACTAGTCCCCACGAAAGGGCATGTAAGGCCAGCATCAAAACCAGGACCGGGAACAGGAGGGCAGCGGCGTTAATCGACACCGGCCCTCCGATCACGACATAATAGACGTAAACCGCGGCGAAAAGCAGCAGCTGGATCAACATCTTGACGAGGTTGGAAGTCAGTGAGGCAAGCGGAACGACAAGCCTCGGAAAATACACTTTCCCGAATATTCCGGCATTCGCCGAGAACGTGTTTGAAGCGCCGTTGAAACACTCGCTGAAGTAGTTCCAAAGCATGATACCGGAGAGATAGAACAATGGCTGAGGCACCCCGTCCGTCGATATTCCCGCAAGTCCGCCGAACACGAACATGTACATGACAGTCGTGAATATCGGCTGGATAAAGAACCATAACGGGCCGAGAATAGTCTGCTTATAGACAGTGACGATGTCGCGTCTGACGTACATGTACCACAAGTCGCGGTAACGCCAGATCCCCTTCAAATCTATGTCTAGAAGCCCCTTCTCGGGTTTTATGACTAGGGTCCAGTCTTTGGCCATAGCTTAGCTCTCTTTCACTTCGTTACCATAGGCGGTCTTGCCATATGCGGCCTTACCGTAGCCATAGCCATAACGGCCATAGGATCCGTATCTATGATAACCGTAGCGGCTGTATCCGCCTTCCCCGGATGTCCCGTTAAGCACTAATGAAAGATTCTTATAACGCTTCTCCTGGTACCATTGCTCAATCTCCGGAAGAATGGCGCGTTCCATCAACTTCGCCCTGATAACGAACAAAGTCTGATCCACATAACGGTTGACTATAGAGGCATCCGCAACTATCTCAACGGGAGGGCAGTCGATGAACACATAGTCATATTCCTCACGGACAGAGTTCATAAGTTTCTCAAAATACGGAGTATAGAGAAGCTCGCTAGGATTCGGAGGAAGCTTACCGCAAGGAAGGACATCTATTTTCCCAAGCGGGACGATAAGGTCATGGTAGTCATCCTCTTTTCCGCTCAAATATGTTGAGATGCCTTTATGGGGTGACTCAACATATTCAGACAGAGAAGCTTTGCGAAGGTCCAAGTCAATCGCCAGAACTTTCTTATCCTTGAGGCCGACAGCGGTGGCCAGGTTGGCTGTGATAAAGGTCTTTCCGGAACCGGGGTTAAGGGATGTCAACATAATGACCTTATTCGAGGACTGGTAGCCCAACATGAACTCCAGGTTAGACCTGGCGACCCTGAAAGCCTCATTTATTACATCCCTATTCTTATCCGCCACGAGAACCGTAGGAACAGTGGTCTTGTTGTCTTTGCCCTTCTTTTTATTCTTGCCTTTAACCCGCACGAGTGGAATCTCACCGGCGAAAGGAGCGGTCAGAACCTTCAAATCCTCACGTCCCTGGACAGTGGATTTAAGCACCTCTGTCAGGAATATTATCACCGCGGGGATTGCCAAGCCTATCAGCAGAGCCATCAGATAGGTTTTTTGCGGGACAGGGGAAATCGGTCCCCAACTGCCATGAGGGGGCTCTATCAGCTGAGTGTTGTAAGCCGTGAATGCCTGGGAAAGCTCATTCTCCTCCCTCTTCTGAAGAAGGAACATGTAAAGCTGCTCCTTAACCCTCTGAAGCCTCTCTACAGAAAGCAGGTACTTCGCCTGATTGGGATTGGCGGCCACTTTGCCATATGCCTGGTTTCGAGTACTGCTGAGGCTGGCAAGGGTGTTCTGCATAACGGCCAGCTCGCTGTTCATAGATATCAGCAAGGTCTCGCGCATGGAACGGATCTGCCTGTCATACTCCATGATACGAGGGTTCTGGAGGGAAGAATGGGCCAAGTGGTTGTTCCTCTCCATCAATGTTCTGTTGTACTCCGAAATGCCCCTTTCGACGATTCCGCTATTCATACCGGAAGTGTAAGGAATCTGGGAGAACATGTTGCTCTCATCCATCACAAAATCCCTTATAGAACGGAGAAGACGCATCGTGTTCTCAAGAGCGAGAGCCTGACGCTCCGCTTCCGTAGCTTCCGAAAGGGCCATTCCACCGGCCTGATTCACATCAAGGATAAGATGCTCGGACTTGTAACTGGCGATTCCTTGGTCCACATCACCGAGCTCGTGCTCAATCACCCCAAGACGGTCCTTGATGAACTCATTGGCGCTGACTATTCGCCTGTTGCGGTCCATCATCCAGTTCTCGTTATAGACCGAAATAAGAGTGCTCAGCACATCCTCCGCCCTATGAGGAGACACATCATTGTAGCTGATATCGATAATTGTCGCGGCATCACTGCGCAGACGAGGGTAGATGCGTCCACTAACCCTTGCGATAGCAGTGCCAAGAGGCAACCTCTCCACATCAAGGCTGCTCTCCGCACCCGCTTTGTAATAGTTGGAAGGCTGCACGGTGAGAAGACCGGCAGGTGTCTGCAAAGTGTCCCCCAGACGCAGCGCGAGGGTCTTATCTGAGATTTGCCCGCCACGACGCATATCGCTCAAAACGATAGTGCTGTCTTTGGCAAGATCCAAATGCAACCCAGCTGACTCATTGTCATTCAGGTCAAGGAACTTGACGGAGAATGGAAGGCTCACCCCATAGATGGTCTTTTTGTAGAATGTCCCCGGCTGGAGATAATCCACATCAAGGTTGAGTCGCCTGACAACCTCAGTCGCCACGACACTCGTTCTCATCATAAGTATCTCATTGTCAAGGTTAGACGGTGTCTGGGTGATTCCCAACTCACGGAGCGTCCTGTCACCACTGTTCGCATCTGTCTTGATCAATATGGATGCGGAACGTGAATATACAGGAGGCGTCTTCTGGATCCTGAGATAGGCGACACCGAAGGCAATGGCCAAAGATAATATGAACCAGTACCAATTGTGAAGAATCATTCTGAGAACCTTCTTCACTGAAAGCGCCGAGTTCGAAGAAGTGGCCTGCCTGGTGGAAGTGTTGTTAGTCGGTATCCTTTCCATATCACTGTCCATAATTACTATAGTTGGTGTATCTTTCCCCTTCCCTGTCGATAAATGTCCTTATGAACAAGTAGAACGTTATCACGCTGGTGACGCTCGAGATCCAGAAACTGGGGTTCCTGGTCTGATTGGCCAACAGGGTGGATTGGTTAGCTCTCAAAGCGGTAGGTTCCACATAGATCATATCGTTCTGCTGAAGGTAATAGACAGGAGAGTTATAAACACTCTGAGGATCAGTGAGATCGACATAGTAAGGCGTCTGCTTCCCATTCTCAGTGCGCAGGACCATCACATTGTCCCTCCGCCCGCTGATTGACAAATCACCGGCCAAAGAGATGGCCTCCATAAGCGTGATATTGTCCCTGGGGATTGTGATTCTTCCGGTGTGGCCTATTTCACCCAGCGCATAGAATGAAAGGTCATAGTACTCCACCAGCACAGTAGGATCGGCCAACATTTCACCGGCAAGCAACCTGTATTTCACAAGATCGGCCACCTCAAGACGGGTCTTTCCCCCGACTTTGATACGACCTAGAACTGGCATCTCAATCTCACCATTCTTATCAACCGTATACGGATGGTTGCCACCTCTGCCAGAGGAGCCATAACCACCACCTCCGTAACTACCAGTGCTATAATTGCCACTTCCTCCTCCTTCCCAAAGATTGAAATCGCTGGCAAGTTCCCTGTCATGGCTGAACACGAAAATCTGGAGCCTGTCTCCGGGTTTCAGAGTCAGGTCCCTGGTCTCTTGCAACTGAACCGGCACTTGGTCCGGCAAGTCCCTGAGGTAAGCGATTTTCGGGACGGTACTGCATGCCGTGAAGAAAATCACCGCCACCAGTGGCAAGCCGAACTTAAGAAGTCTCTTTTTGTCCATAATGCTATAAATGTTTAACTTGTTAATAACGCACAACCTAAGTGCTTGACAGTCAGGTAAATCCACGGCCCGTCAAGCTTGGCCGGAAAGCGCCGGGAACACTCCCCCCGGCTCCGGAATCCTCCAATCCAAGAGAAATAAACCCGTTTCCAGCCCTCGCAGTGGCTATCGCTCTGCGATTCTATAACTTACAAAAATAGCAAAAAAGATGAGAAATACTACAAAATATCCCCCAAGGCAAGGACATTCCCGATAGGAGTCGCCCAACTTGTGACGAACCGGACAGCGATCCTATCCTTGTCAACCGGGCACCAATCCTCGAACCGTACTTTGCCGTGAAGCTCCGCCGCGCGCCGCCTGGTCATGATGAAAAACTGCTGGTTGGTGGGCGAGTCGATGAAGGTCTCATAGCCTTTCTCAAGGAATAGTCCCTTAAGCCTCGAAGCCATCTCATCAGCATGGCGGGCTATCTTGAAATAGAGACCGTCGGTGAAAAGCGTGTCGAACTGAAGACCGAGAAGTCGCCCCTTGGCCATCAAAGCTCCATGTTGCTTGATAGTGGTGAAGAAATGAGCTGGTGCCCCGCCGCAAAAGACCACGGCCTCTCCAAAGAGCGCCCCGACTTTCGTACCACCGATGTAGAACACATCGCAAAGGGATGCGAACTCCTTGACATCTATGTCGTTAGCTTCACTCATAAGACCGTATCCAAGCCTCGCCCCATCCACGAACAAAGGGATGGAATACCGCTGGCAGACAGAGTGGATGGCCTTCATCTCTTCCTTGGAATAAATGGTCCCGAACTCGGTCGGGAAAGAGATGTACACCATCCCGGGGATGACCATATGCTCATAAGTCCCATCAGCATAGAACGCTTTAAGATAGGCCTCGAGTTCTCCCGCATCCATCTTCCCCTCATGATCCTTAAGAGTCAGCACCTTGTGGCCGGTGTACTCCACGGCACCACTTTCATGGACTCCGATATGGCCGGTCCCAACAGCTATTACACCTTCATAATCCCTTAACATTGAGGCGATAACGGTGGAGTTGGTCTGGGTCCCCCCCACCAGGAAAAAGACATCCGCCCCCTCAAGGGCAAAAGCCGCCTTGATCTTCTCCTTGGCACTTTCCGAATATTTGTCGAGTCCGTAACCGGGGGTCTGTTCAAGATTGGTCTCCGAGAGCCGGGAGATTATGGCCGGGTGGGCTCCTTCTGTGTAATCACTTTCAAAAGACAACATGATAACGCTCGTTTTATGATAACGCGAATATAGCATTTATATTCATCTTCGCCCGTTATCAACACGCCCTGTTGATAACTTTTCATATCTTCCGGGTGCCCTTGCTTGCTCCTCTAAGACTTTCTGCCTAATTTAGCACGAATATGCACTGATAACAAAGTACTACCAATAGTTTTAAAACAAAATCACATGAAGAAAGTGTTACTTTTACTCCTGCCTTTGGCGTTCGCGCTGGCAGGTTGCGACAAGTACGATGACTCGAAAGTCTGGGACGAGTTGAACGCCCAGAAAGCTAAGCTGGCGGCCCTTGAGGGCACAGTCAGCACGATGAACTCGAACATCGGGTCGCTGCAGTCTCTCGTCTCCGCCGTCCAGGACAAGGTGACTGTCAACTCAGTCACAAAAGAAGAGAACGGCTATCTCATCACCTTCTCAGATGGTAACAAAGCCAGGATTGAGAATGGTGCGAATGGCCAGGATGGAAAGGATGGTGTGGATGGTAAAACTCCACAAATCGGTGCCAAAGCCGATGCCGATGGCAAGTATTTCTGGACCCTGAATGGTTCATGGATGCTTGACGCTTCCGGCAACAAGGTCCCCACCAGCGACACACCCCAGGTCAAGATCGAGGACAACCAGTGGATGGTATCCTATGATGGAGGCAACTCCTGGAGCAAGGTTGATGGCCAGACAAGCATGGCAGGAAGCCTCTTCGAGAGCGTTACCACCGATGCTGACAATGCCGTTTTCACCCTAAACGACGGTACTGTCATCACAATTCCCCTGACATCCAAGGTCCAGAAGCTCCAGTTGATCTTCGACGAGACCGTGTTCGCCAAGATGCGCTCGAGCGAGCTTCTCAGCACAGCCTACACCATCACCGCCCCCGAAGGTGCCAAGACTGACATCGAGACCTTCGAGAGCGACGGCTGGACCGTCACAATCCGTCCCAACGATGAGAAGAGTGGAAGAATCTCCATCAAGTCTCCCGAGACAGTCACTTCCTCGAAGATCCTCTTCCTTCTCACCGACGATTTGGGTGATTCTTTCGTCAAGATCATCAACATCGGCTTCAATGAGACCGAAAAACCTGCCGTCCAGACAGAGTACTCCATCGACCACAATGGTGGAGAGCTCATTATCCCGCTTGTCTCTTCCACCGCGGAACTCTCTGAGGGAGCCGACTGGTTGACAATCGCTTCCGTTGGAGATCAGGTAGTCCTGAACGTCACCTCCAACGAATCCTACGACTGGAGAACAGCCCAGCTCACCCTCGAGGACGGCACTGTTGTCTCCGTGACTCAGATCACCGCCGACGCCATGATCTTGAGCAAAGAGGTTATCGAGATTGACGGACGGCGCCAGCTGGTGGCCTTCCCTGTCAATACCAATGTCACTGTCAAGGCATACGTTACAGAGGGCGAGGACTGGCTCACAGTCACTCCTTCCACAAGAGGCCTGGTCGAGAAGATCTTCACATTCACTGCCAAGAGGAACACTACCGATGCTGAGAGAACCGCTGTTATCGAGTTCCACGGCAACGACCTGACCGGCACCTGCAAGGTGATTCAGGCTGTCTATGACGGCGATCCTTCAGTGGATGTGACTGAGGCCGCCGCATCTGACGAGGGAGAAGAGCTCGAGCTCAGGACATCGCTGATCATCACCGGAACCACCGATGGTTATGTCGTCGGCGATGCTGGCAGCTATATCTTCGTCCAGGATGCCAGCCATGCTCCGACATGGCAGGGCGACTCTGTGAAGTTCAACGCCGTCTCCACCAGATTCAACGACATGCCCGCCCTCGGATCGGTACAGGGTTACACCACCACCTCTGAGAAGAATACGGTCAAGGTCTCCGCCACCGACATTACCAGCAGGATCGACACCTACGCTTCTGGTGTCCCGACTGTTGTCAAGATCACCGGTGACCTCACTTCTGGTGACTCCGGCAGCTACAACCTCTCCATCAAGGGAGCCACCAAGAAGGTCTTGGTTTACAAGCCTGCCGACTTCGTCGGACTGTCCGGCTTCACTGGCCACAACGTCGATCTCACCGGTATTTACTATGGTGAGTCAGATGGTGTCATCACAGTCATCGCCATCTCCGCCACAAGCAACGGTCTTTCACTCAATGAAGGCGACCTTGTCACCGTGGCCGAGTTCATCAGCCTCGCGAAGACCGACATGAAACTGAAACTTGTCGGAACTGTCAGTGGCTACAACCAGAGCAACTGCCGTTTCGATATCACCGACAACACCGGTTCGATCTATGTTTACACCGTCACCAACAAGAGTGAATGGGCAAGCAAGATCAAGAACGGAGGAACCGTAGAGCTCCTCGGCAAGTACCAGTTCTACGAGGCCAAGAGCCAGCATGAGGTAGTCGATGCGGAAATCGTCTCCTTCACCGGCATCTCAAGCGATACAAATTATCAGTACCAGAAGGCCTCGAGCATCACTTCCGGCAAGTCCTACATAATTGTCGCCCTGAATGGTACAACTGCCCATGTCGCCCAGCCGGTCAGCAGTAATTATGGTGCTTTGTATGTGGATGAGGCAACTGACAACGACGGAATCATCTCTATGCCATCAAGGGCCAACGAGTTTGTGATTACCGAGGCCGACGGCAGCTACACCTTCACCCAACCCGATGGCAGATTACTGTACCAATCCGGAACTTACGATACTTTCAATGTTTCCGCCACTCCATCTGGTGGGGAGTTATGGGACATTTCCATCGACAGCGACGGAATAGCCACCATCACCAACACTTCGGTCAACAAGTTCGTCCAGTACTGGATCGAGAAGAGTTCCTTCGGCTCCTATGCGACATCTAAGGGAGACGACGGCTTGATGCCTACTCTCTTTGAATATGTTGGCGAAGGTGAAGGCCCTGGTGGCGGTGACGAGCCCGGTGGCGATGAGCCCGGCGGCGGAAGCGAGGTCGATGGCAACGTCGAAACCCTTGACTTCTCCAAACAAGGTTTCGAAAGCGGAGTACAGTACAAAACCGTTGAAGGTGCCAGCATGACCGTGACATTCGGTGACGGCGGCAATGACGGCAAGTACTACACCACCGGAGAAGGAATAAGGATCTATAGCAATGGCTACGTCAAAATCGAAGCCACCAAGACGATCACCAAGATCGTGTACACCTTCGCTTCGACAAAGGGCCATTCACCTGCGGAAGACTACACCGTCAACACCGGTTCATTCACCCCTGGCGCCACATCAACCTGGACTGGATCGTCCAAGGAGGTCGTGGTGACAAGAGATAATGTCGGTTCAGGCCATTGGAGACTCCAGAAGGTTGAAGTGACCTACGCCGAATAGGCCAGTCTTCAACATGAACGAATCGAGGCGCCCCCTTCGGGCGCCTCATTCTTTTCTGTAGAAGACCACTTACCATTCATCGGGTAATGTAGTGATGCCCGGAGGGCTACGTTCCGCTTCGCTCCACTCTGTACCCTCCCACTGTCTACTTCGTCATCGCTTTGCGATAACTCGTATCCAGCGGGCCCCGTCCCTCTTCCCGTGGCCGAGGGGGGCCACGCCTCCGGGCGTCACTACATTACCCGACGCCTGAAGGACAGGCACTGTAAGGCCTGTCCACCCCCGGACAGGGGCAGGGGGAGGGGCCCAACGGAGACAAGTGGTCAAAGACCACGCAGGAAACGTTGGGAGGGGCCGGAGCGAACGAAGTGAGCGGAGTCCTTACAGTACCTGTCCTTCAGGCGGCGGAAAATACTATCGGCCGGAGGAGGAGATGAGGTCGCGGAGGCGGGTGGTGAAGTCTGTGCGGGAGAGGAGATCCTCGAGGGTGGTGTGCATACGCCAGCGCCAGTAATGACGAGGATTGGCGGGGACATTAATACGCTCATCAGCAGGATCACCCGGATAACGGACAGAACCATCAATTGACAGCCAATCCTGTAAAGGAAGTATGCAAAGCATGGCCGGAGACTCAAGATGCTGCTTCAAAATGGACTCGCAGATCCATGGCTCACAATAAACCGGAGCCTGCCCCTCACAATGAAGCATCTCATGGAAATACCTGGAAGTCAGTTCCCTATCTTCTTCCCACCACGCCCGCAGCGAAGAAGTGTCATGCGAGCCGGTCGTGCAAACTGAAAGGTAGGGGTATCTTGCCGGATCACCAAAAGCGTCCTCCGGGGACTTTGGCATCCTCTGGACCTCAAGCGACAGGATCTTCAACTCATCCATCACCTCAGGAACACAAGCCGGGATCATACCCAAATCCTCGCCACAAGCCAACATGCCTGTGGAATCCAGAAGAGCAGGAAGCTTGCGCATGGCGGTCTCCTTCCAGAAAGCGTTGTGCCTGCGATAGAAGAAGTCGTTATAAAGCTCATTGTAAGCATCTTTGTGCCACTGATCAAGAGCCTCGAAAGCGGCCGTCTTCTGGGATGAGATACGAGGATGGTACCAACCCGGACGATGGGGATCAGGGACGAACAGGTCCGTGTCGGGATTAAACCCACGACCACGGAGCTCATCCGCCGAATATGGCAAAGCGGGGTTGAAATGACCCAGCAGGCCTGACTTAATGCCAAGAGGAATCTCCCAGATACGGAAGAAACCGAGAATATGGTCGATTCTGAAAGCGTCGAAATATTCACTCATCTTCCCAAGACGAGCCTTCCACCAACCGTATCCATCCTTGGCCATCTCCTCCCAGTTGTAGGTCGGGAATCCCCAGTTCTGCCCGTCCTCGGAGAAAGCGTCCGGCGGGGCGCCTGCCTGCGAATCAAGGTTGAACAGTTCCGGATACTGCCATGCGTCCACACTGTCGCGACTGATTCCAATGGGCAAATCGCCCTTGATCGCGATACCCTTCGAATGGGCATATTCAACAGCATCCTTAAGCTGGACATCAAGGCAGAACTGCTCCCAGCAATAGAAATCCATCTTCTCGCCATGGATCTTGCGGAACGCTTCCACGCCACTCTTGGAATAGACGGAAAGCTCCGTCCATTTCCCGAACTGGGGAGTGCAGTTAAGATCCCTCAACACACAGAATGCCGCATAAGGCACGAGCCAATGTTCATTAGCCTTGAAGAATGCCTTATATTCCTTGCTCTCAAGAACTTCCGGTCCGATTGAAAGGAAGGTGGCTTGCAAAAGACGAGTCTTCTCATTGTTGACCCGCTCGTAATCTATCTGCGGCAAGGCGTTCAACTCTTTCTGGAGAGCCTCGTATTCCTTGGTCTTCTTGACACCCGCCTCAGGAAGGGATATGAACTGAGGGTGAAGGGCGAAAGTGGAGTTGGCGTTGTAAGGATACGAGTCCGTCCATGAGCGAGACATGGTGGTGTCGTTGATCGGAAGTATCTGGATGACACTCTGGCCAGTGGCAGCAGCCCAATCAACGAGCTTCTTGAGGTCCTTGAACTCACCCACTCCGAAACTATCCTCACTCCTCAAAGAGAACACCGGTATCGCAACACCCGTGCCTCTCCAGGCTTTTCTGTCAAAGACTGGGCTCTCCTCCCTCTTCACAAGAAGGGTACCCTCGCTGACAGACCCGAAGAATCTACGGTTACGGCCAGACTCCCAAACAATAGGAGCGCCTGTCTTATCATCAATGATAACGTACTTATATTCAGTTATTTCCTTAGAATCCAGATACACATTCCATAGGACACCTTTACGGGACAACGGCACAAATCTGGTCCACTCTCCGAAGAAGGCTCCGCTGCCGGTTATCGCCAGAGTCTCACCGCGGCGCACACCGGGTGCGGCCACTGTCAACGCCAAGTCTCCGGTAAAGCGGGAAACATGCGACTCTCCTCCGAAAATGACATCGGTGAAAGCCTTGGTCCAGAAGGGGGCGTCGGACGGTCTGTCGTTCCAGCGGTCCCTGACCTCGACTGAACCAATCTTCTTGGATGAAGGAATATTCAAAACATGGCTGGACCACTCGCGGCGGACCACCTTTCCATCCTTTTTTAGAGCGAAACCATATTCAACGGTCTTCCAGGAGGCCGGGACACTGATCTCGGTTGCCCAAACACCGTCTCCGACATATCGCATCGGAATCTCTTTCCCGGCGGCGGAGATCACACATAGCGACTCTCCTGGCACGGTGAAATACTCAACACTTATAATGATACGCATAGCAAAAACTCATCGGCGGCCTTATTCCGCCATTAAATCGCAATATAGCCAAAATATCTGAAAATGGCTATCTTTGCACAGCACAATCGGCAATCTATGGACAGAAAAGACCTTGAGATAATGGCTCCGGCGGGAAACTTCGAGTGCCTGGCCGCGGCGATTGAGGGAGGAGCTGACTCCGTGTATTTCGGAGTCGGACGGCTAAACATGCGCTCCCACTCCGCTAACAATTTCTCCCCTAATGATTTACCGGAGATAACAAGGATTTGTCGCGAGGCGGGAGTCAAGACTTACATGACTCTGAATATTGTGCTTTACGAAGAGGACCTGGCAGCGATGCGGCAAGCCCTTATGGCAGCCAAAGACGCCGGAGTTGACGCTATTATAGCTTCTGACATGGCGGCTATCAGCTATTGCCGGGAGATTGGATTGGAAGTTCATGCCTCAACCCAGTTGAACGTCTCCAACATAGAAGCCCTGAGGTTCTGGTCAAGGTTCGCCGATGTCATCGTGCTGGCCAGGGAATTGAATCTCGGCCAAGTCAAAGCCATCTGTCAAGCCATTGACGATGAGGGTATTAAAGGGCCATCGGGGAATCTTGTCAGGATTGAGATGTTCGCCCATGGCGCCTTGTGCATGGCGGTCTCCGGGAAGTGCTACCTCAGCCTCCACAACTGCGGTCATTCGGCGAACAGGGGCGACTGCTACCAGATCTGCAGGAGGGGCTACACCCTGACCGACATCGAGACCGGGGAAGGACTTGAGATAGACAATCGTTACATCCTCTCTCCCAAGGATCTCTGCACGATCGAATACCTTGACAAGATGGTCGAAGCGGGAGTCAAGGTGTTCAAGATAGAGGGCAGGGCCAGGTCCGCTGAATATGTGAAAAGAGCCGCCGGCTGCTATCGGAAAGCGGCTGACGCGATTTGCGATGGGACCTACACTCCGGAGTTTGCCACCGGTCTGAAAGATCGTCTGTCAGAAGTGTTCAACAGAGGCTTCTGGAATGGATGGTACCAGGGTGGAAAGATGGCCCAGTGGAGCGAGATTTACGGCAGCCATGCTACCCGGCGGAAAACATATTTCGGAAAGGTCACCAACTGGTACGACAAAATCGGAGTGGCGGAAGTCCTTGTAGAGTCAGGGATAGTTAAAGTTGGTGATGATTTCATCGCTATAGGGGCTACTACCGGAGTTTATGAAGGCTGCGTGGAAGAGATAAGGGTTGACCTGAAGCCTGTCCAAGAGGCCAGGAAAGGCGATCTTTGCTCTATTCCCGTGTCATTTCCCGATGACTGGAAAGGCGACCGCAAGTTGCGCCGGGGCAACAGGCTCTACCTCTGGGAAGAAGTCGGTGAGTGAACAAATCTACGAGGCCCCTCCATCGAGCGCCAATAATCTGAGTCAAAGGCAGTCGGGTGTTTGTACGGCCCATTATGGTCGATTGTGAACGCCAGATAAGTTATCTTGTATCCCTGCGCCAGGAACATCTTCTCATAGAACGTTTGCACTTCGAATAGCTCCGCTCCGAGGGAGTATTCCCCCCGGCAACCGTGGCCACCCTCGGCCACGTAAGAGGGGGGACCGCCGGCGAAGCCGGTGGTGGGGTCCGCGAAGCGGACGTTGAACGGGGGGAACACTCCCTCGGAGCCGTAAAGGTCCGTTGTTGCTGCCAAGATGTCAAGACCGTTCTCGATGGCTACGGCTTTGGAATATTCATGAAGGAAACGGCTGTCGGTCTTGAGATGGATGATGCCGCCTGGGCGGAGGAACTTGCGGTAACGTTCAAGGAATAACGGACTCGTCAAACGGCTGTTCTCACTCTTCAGCTGCGGATCAGAAAACGTCAGCCAAATCTCACTGACCTCCCCCAGACCGAAAAAAGCCTCGATGAACTCAATCCTGGTACGCAGGAACGCCACATTCGCAAGCCCCTCCTCAGTGGCCGTCTTTGCTCCCCGCCATAGTCTCGCCCCTTTGATGTCCACGCCGATATAATTCCTATCGGAAATCCGCCTAGAAAGGTCAATCGTGTACTCCCCTTTTCCACAACCAAGTTCCAGCACTATCGGCTTGTCGTCCTTGAACATAGTCCCGTTCCAATGACCCTTGATTGGATGGTCATGGAGTTTGAGGCCATCCGAAGGATCGCCGCTCTTGTCCAACACTTTCGAGGCATCTGGCTGCAAAAGGCAGGCAAATGTCTCATTCTCAGCGAATTTCCTTAACTTATCGTGTCCCATCAGCGTTGACTCAAAATGATGCCTAGTCCCCTTATCTCCTCCGAGTCATTAACCACCTTAGCGTTCAGTCGCCACTCATCAGGAACGCCCATTATCAACTCATTGTCGTAAGGAGTGATTATGTCCCTCGAAAAGAAACTGTCCCCTGCCGGACCAGCCAGACTCACGACCAATGTGTCCGTCAAAATCTCGCCCAAAGAAGAGAACCACCTAAGGTCCAGGATTATATCCTGATCCGGCATTTCCTGGAATGGAACCATCTCGAGACGGGTGAAAAAATCCAATTTGTATGTAAGAAGAGAGTCGGTAAGATCGATGTTGAATGAATATGTGTCCCCGTACTCGGCATCCTCCCTCATCACGAAATATTCACGGGAAGAAGGACGGGAGCAACAAATCAGCGCCAACGCCATAGCACACAAAAGGACACGGCCTCTCATCCCGAATCAGTTATCGTCGTTCCTCGGACGGCGTCCACGGCCGCCTTTCTTCCCTGAGCGCCCTTTGTTCTTGCTCTTCTTAGGCTTGTCGAAACGGGTGATGCTGTCATCCCCCACCGCAGAAATAAATTGAGGGCCAATCGGTTCCGGCTCGCTCTTCAATGATTCCGGCCTCTGGCCGTTCCGGTTCATCATGATGATCTCACGAACTTCAGAGGCATGGAGAGAGTAAACATTGGTGAGTGATCCTTTCTCATAGGAGAAATACATCGTCTCCTGAAGGATGTCAGTCTTGACCAGATAGGCGGGACCATCCTCAAACTCAAGGGGTTCCGTGACCTTTGGGATCCTGGTCTGGGCATCCATATAATTGGCGACCTCATAGTTGAGGCAGCACTTCAGTTTCCCGCACTGGCCCGCAAGTTTCTGGGGATTCAAAGACAAGTCCTGAACTCTGGCCGCGGAAGTGGATATGGATTGGAAATTGGTGATGTAATTGGCGCAGCAAAGCTCCCGGCCACAAACCCCAAGGCCGCCGATAAGACCAGCTTCCTGACGGGCTCCTATCTGTTTCATCTCGATCCTTATACGGAACTCCTCAGCATAGACCTTGATGAGCTGGCGGAAATCAACCCTACCATCAGCGATATAATAGAATATGGCCTTAGTGCCGTCTCCTTGGAACTCCACATCTCCGATCTTCATGTCAAGCCCCAACTCAGCTGCTATCCTGCGAGCTTGGATCATAGTGTCCTGCTCCCTGGCTATAGCTTCCTGCCATTTGGCTATGTCGAAAGGCTTGGCGCGACGGTAGATTTTCTTAAGCGGAACCACCTCAGGATCAATTCCTTTGCACCGCATCTGCCGACCCACGACAGGTCCTTCCAGAGTGACGATCCCAAGGTCGTGACCGTTAGTGGCCTCCACAATGACCAAATCTCCCGTCTTTATACCCTGCCCTGAGGCGTTGACATATATTCCCTTCCTAGTGTTCTTGAAACGAACCTCGAAGAGATCCTTATACTGCTCCTGAGTTACACCTTTGAGCCAGTTGTATGACTCAAGCTTGCAACAGCCCTGCCGGTAATCACATTCGTATTCACCGGTCTCGCTGTCGCGGCTGACTGTGCACCCGCGGTTGCAATCGAACTTTATGGTCTCGTTATCAATATTTTCCATCACAGTCGTCAAAATATGGAGTACAACCTGCAGACAAGGTCGCAGAAGACTATCCTCTGCAGCACATTCCTGTCAATCAGAAGAGCCGCCCTGTCGAGGCAGGAAACCGCCTGCCTAGGGAAACTTTTCTTGCATTTCGTCGCCACCGAAGCAAGAAAAGACTCCTCACCTGGTGCCAAACCAGCGATCTGTGGCAATTTCTGCTGGAGGAGAAACACCTTGCGCAGGTTCTCCGCGGCAAATTTACAAAAAGCTTTCTGTTTTTCCCGAGACCCCAATCCGGCCAATGCCTCAGCATAATTCAAGGCCGAGTTAAGATCCTTAGACCCAAGTGCTTCCATCAAACCGGAAAAGATACTCATCTGCTCCTCATAATCCTCTTTCCCGGACAGATAACGCAAGGCCTCCCCGATGCTTCCACCGGCCACCTGGGCGGCGGCAACGGCATCGCCTTCCTCTTTCTCGAACTTGGATTCCAGCACCTCGGCGACTTCGGACTTGGATAACGGATGGACCCTCAAGGCCTGACATCTCGACGAAATCGTCTGCAGCACCTTTTCAGGGGCATGGGTGATCATCATGAAGACGGTCTTCTCGGGAGGTTCCTCAACCGCCTTAAGCAGACGGTTGGCCGCGGCGGCGTTCATCTTCCCAGGACGATACACCACAACCGCTTTCCAACCGCCCTCAACCGGAGTCAAGTAGATAGTCTCAAGGATCTCTTTAGCCTCAGCATTGTTGATGGAAGTCTGCTTGCCGGCGACTCCGAAAGCGTCATTGATCTCAGACTCCAACGCATACGGATTAGTCTTTATGAGATCACGCCAATATCCGAGGAACAACTCCGCCCGGAGTTTTTCCACCTTCTCGTTAACCTTTGTTCCAGAAGCAACCGGATAGACATAATGGACATCAGGATGCATAAGGCCGGAGACTTTACGCTCGCTGTCGAACAGGTCGGACAGGAAGGCCAAAGTCAGCGCCATAGCCCCGCAACCATCATTCTCATAGAGCATCATGGCATGAGGGACACGGCCATCACGGATCATACCTTCCAATGCCGTGACAGCGTCTTTGTTGCCTATGATGTCCTTTAAAGTCATTTGTCTCTGCGTACAGTAAACGCGGCTATTTCCGAAAGATAGTGTTTTTCTTCCGAATCCGGAAGAGTCGCCAAAGCGGAAATGGCCTTATCGGCATATTCCTTGAGCCGGGAAGCCGCATATTCATAGCCTCCGCTCTCAAAGACCAAATCGTTAATAACAGACTTATGCTCAGGATGTTCCGGGACTTCACAGACCATAGCGCGAATCCTGGCTTCCTCTTCTGGAGCGGCAGAGCGCAGGACTCCAAGGAGAGGGAGGGTGATCTTCCTCTCATCAAGGTCGGCTCCCACAGGCTTTCCCAAGTCCAACCCATCTGAGTAATCGAGCATGTCATCCCTGATCTGGAAAGCGATTCCAAGGCTGACACAATACTCCTTCACGCACCTCGTGAATTCGTCCGAAGCACCCACGGAGAGGGCCGCAGTCACTCCTGCTGCCTCAAAAAGCGAAGCCGTCTTGCTGTAGATAATCCTGTAATAGTCCTCCTCAGTGGTGTCACAACTTTCCGCTTTCTGAAGCTGAAGCATCTCCCCCTCAGCAAGATCGCTAAGAGTCTTAGCGAATATCCGGATAGCGGTAGCGCCATGTGTCTGGGAGGACAAGATGTTCTCCATCGCCCTGACCAGCCAGAAATCACCGATTAGCACTGAAGCAGGTCCGCCAAGGAGAGATTTGATGGTGGGAACTCCGCGCCTCACCGAACTGTTGTCAGCGACATCATCGTGCAGAAGTGTAGCATTGTGAAGAAGTTCCGTGGCCGCGGCGAAGCGGACACTATCCCTTGGGAGGGGCTCATTGGATTGGGAACGGCAGACACGGGCAACGAGCAAAGACAGCAAAGGCCTCAGCTGCTTCCCTCCGGTGGAAAGGATAGCGGCATTGGTCTGATCCAAAAGGTCTATATCACTCTTGAGGGACGAACGTATCAATTCCTGAGTGTCCGTCCAGTCCTGCCCTAACAGTGTCTTTATCTTCCCAAGCATATCGATTTATTTGAGAGCATCAGCGAGCTCAGCCACAGTGCGGGGAAAAGCGATCAAATCCCTGCTCCTCTTGTCCAGCATCCCCGTGGCCACATAATGGTCTAGAAGGGCCTTCAATGGCTCATAGAAGCCATCCAGATTGAGGGCGAATATCCTGCCCACATAAATGTCCAACTTGGCCAGAGTCAAAGTCTCAATCAACTCGTCAAGCGTGCCGATCCCGCCGGGGAGAGCCACGGCCGCACATGTCCCCTCTCGCATCAACTCCTTACGCTCGGCCATAGTCCCCGTCCATATGGTCTCGGTAAGATCCGGGTACACCACTCCGCTCATAAAACGCGGAATCACACCCACATGCCTTCCGCCACACCTGACAACCTCATCCGCAAGTTCCCCCATCGTGCCTTTTACTGTGCCGCCCGACACTATCGTGTATCCAAGCGAGCAAGCCGCACGGGCTGCTTCCCGGGCGGCTTGGTTGAACTTTTGGTCTATGTCGCGGCTGGCCGAGCAGTAGAATACGATTTTACGCTCGCTGGCCATATTGACAATCGATTAGAAGAACAGGGCGACGGAAATGGCGAAGCCATTGAAATTGTTACCGTCCTTGAAAAGGCCGCCAATGGTGGAGCCTGTATTTCCGACATCGCTCTTGTAAACAGAGCCGAAATTCCAGAAATACTTGGCTGAGAACTGGAGCTGCCAGATGTCGATACCGGCACCGAGGCTCATTCCATACTCCACCTTCTGAAGCTCCTTGTTGAGTGAACTGGCCGCCTCACTTCCGCCGGAAGAAATCTGGTAGCCGATGAATGGCTCCAAAAACGCATAAGGACGGAAAGCCACGAGGTCCGGACCCCACTGGATCTGAACAGGAAGCTCAATGAAACCGACCTTGGCCTCGAAAGAATCGCCTACCTCCTTGAAAGAAGAATCACCCATCTTGTCGAGGGACAGTCCCTTGACCTGATAGAGAAGCTCAGGCTGGACAGCGAAACCGGCTCCGAGAGGAATCTCAAGAGCGAGACCGGCGTGATACATTGATATACTCTTGGAGGTCACATCCTTAATCTTGCTGGAAGATGAGGTGACACCACCGGTAAGTCCGAATCTGGTGTAGTCAAAACGCTGGGCGTTTGAATTGATGCTGAAAGCGAGGGCCGCTATAGCGGCAACGATTGCTATCTTTTTCATATTCATAAATAATTGAAAGTCAAATTAAAGGAGAGCGTCCAATTTAGAGGTGATCTCAACCTTGGGGACATTGCCCACGAGCTTGTCAACCTGCTGTCCGCCCTTGATGAAAATAAGGGTAGGGATGTTCCTGATACCATATTGGACGGCGATGTCCTCGCATTCGTCCACATTGCACTTTACGACAGCGACACGACCGTCATACTCAGCCGCGACGGTCTCCACCGTGGGACCAAGCATACGGCAAGGACCGCACCAAGTGGCCCAGAAATCAACCAGGACAACATTATTGGCGGAAAGGATCTCCGCGAAATTCTCGTTAGTAGCTATAATTTCCATATTATTCGTATTAATGTCAAAAGACAAAGGTAATAAAATACTTGGGTCTTGCAAAACTCTAAACCATCTTGTCAACTTCCCATCTGAAAGCTCTGAGCCCGAGATCTGGATATTGCCGATCTTTGGCAGCTAGCGCTTCCATCAGGTCATCCGCTTTTGAGTCCTCATTGACAATGGTCAAGATCGCATAGTTCTGGGTGGGCCAAGCATGGTTGCCATAGTGAGGCTCGCCTTCCTCGCCCCCTCGCCCTTGGATGTCTATCCACTGGGTGAATCCTCTCTGGCCATATTCGTCAAGAAGCTCGACAATCTCCTCGCCATAGGCCTGGTTGTATGCTATGAATATCGCTTTCATACTATTTTGCCGCTTTAAGTGATTTCTTGTTTGAGCGCTTCTCCTGACGGGCAGCGAACACGCAATACACCGCAGGTATCAGCACAAGAGTGATAAGTGTCGAGAAGGACAGGCCCCAGCAAACAGTCATACCCAGAGAGCGCCACATCTCGGAGCCTTCACCCCGTCCCAGAGCCATCGGCAGCATACCGAGAACAGTGGTCAAAGTGGTCATGAGGATAGGCCTCAAACGGCTACGGGCAGCGGTCACAGAGGCATCCAGGACATTCATCCCCCTCTCTCTCATCAGGATGGTATAGTCTATGAGCACGATACCGTTCTTCACAACTATACCCAACAGGATGATGATGCCGATCATCGCCATCACTCCGAGCGCCGTTCCGGTGAGTCTAAGTCCCAAGATAACACCGATGAAGGCGAAAGGAACCGAGAACATGATCACAAGAGGACTCATGAAAGACTCGAACTGGGAGGCCATCACCATATAGACCAGGATTATAATAAGGATCATAAGGACAATGAGATCCTTGAACATGGTCTGCTGATCCTCGAAGTCTCCCGTAATCTCCGTGGAGATGTTATTGGGAATGTCGGTCTCGGAAAGAATCCTGTTAGTGGTTTCCACTCCATCGCTAAGCGCATATCCGCGAGAGACAATGCCAGTAATGGATATGTACCTCTCACGGTTCTTCCTCTCAATGGTAGGAGGCACTTTGGATTCCACGACGGTTCCGAGGTCCTTGATTCTGACCGCACCGCCCAAAGGGGTGTAAATCAATATGTTCTCAATATCCTCAACGCTTGTGCGGAAACGCTTGTCATAGATAACCCTGATATTGTACTCGTCTCCATCCTCACGATAGAAAGAATTCACCGAACCGCTCATCGCGGCGCTGAAAGCCGCGGCAGCAGTGGTGGAATTCAAGCCGTTGAGAGCCAGCTTCTCGCGATCGAAATCGACCTGATACTCAGGGGTGTAATCATCACGGCTAAGGATAACCTGAGTGAAAGCAGGGTCAGCAAGCATCTTGGTCTGGACTTCCTTAGCGATCCTGTCCGTCTCGTCGAAGTCATAACCATAGATCTCAAGACGGAGAGACGCGGCTCCTCCGACTCCTCCCATACCTTCAGTGACAGTCGCTTTCTTCACTTCAGGGTATTCCCGAAGATCCTTGCGGATGATGTCAGCTATCTCGGAAGAGGAGCGTTTGCGGTTCTCCATCGACCCTATGTTCACATTCATCGAGATCACATAGGAGCCGTTATTCTGCATACTTCCGATGACATTTTCGGAACTGGCCTGGCCGTAGCGGTACTGAAGTACTTCTATCTCAGGGATTTCCGATTCAAGACGATCCACTATTTGCTTGGCGAAAGCACCCGTGACGCTCTGCTCTGTGCCTACCGGCAGCTCGATGGATACGGAGAGACGTCCGCCATCCATTGTGGGGAAGAACTCGGTCTTAAGGCCGGGAGCTAGAAGGGCGAGCACACCGACAAAGATTGCCAAAGCCCCGAAAATCACGGTCTTACGGTGTGTGACAGCCCATGCTATAATCCTTGAATACCAAGCGGATAGCTTGTCAAGACCACTTTCGATGGGATCGAATATCGCCCTATGGAGTTTCCCGGTCTTGGGACCAGCCTTAAGCATCCTCGAGCAAAGCATCGGAACAAGGGTAAGAGCCGCCGTCGTGGAGATGATCATGATGATCGAGACAATCCAACCCAGCTGCTTGAACATGATGCCGGCCATACCGGAGACCATGGTGAGCGGCAGGAACACACAGAGCATCGTGAGGGTTGAGGCGATGACGGATATACCGACCTCTGAGGTCGCATGAACAGCCGCCTCTTTGGGCTTCTCCCCTCTTTCCAAGTGAGTGGATATGTTCTCCAAGACCACGATGGCATCGTCCACAACCATACCAATAGCGATTGAGAGGGCGGACATTGAAATGATATTCAATGTGTTACCAGTGGCGAACAGATACACCAGCGAGCCGAGCAAGGCGATCGGGATAGAGAGCACGATGATGAATGTGGCCCTCCATCTTCCCAAGAAGACGAACACCACAAGCATGACCACGAGAAGGGTTATGATAATGGTCTCCTTCAGGGAGTTGATAGTGTTCAGGATCTCCGAGGAATTGTCAACAACTTCCGTTATCTGGATGTCGGAAGGAAGAGTCGGAGCGATCTCCGCGATCCTCTGCTTGGCGGCGTTCACGACGTTGACCGTGTTTGATCCGGATTGCTTCTGGATTGCGATCATGGCCGACTGGCGACCGTTGGTGTAGGACTCCTGGGATTTCTCTTCCAAGCCGTCCTCAACCCTCGCGACATCTTTCAGGTAAACCACTTGACCACCACGGTAACTGACCACCACATCAAGAAGTTCTGAAGGATCCTTGAATTCCTTCTCTACCCTAAGGGAGAAAGACTCAGAACCGATGTCAATTGAACCAGATGGCACATTCCTGTTCTCGGCGGCGATTATCTGCGATATTCCCGCGACACTAAGACCATAGGCGGCAAGCTTGTTAGGATCGCAATAGACATGAATCTCACGTGAAGGGGCACCCGCCACGGACACCGTACCGACTCCGGTCACTCGTCCAAGAGGAGTCACAACCCTGTCGTCCAGGATCCTGTCAAGACCGGCCATGCTCTTGTCTGCCGTGGCTGACAGAATCAGCACCGGCATATCATCCATACCGAACTTGAACAACACCGGAACGGAAGCTCCATCAGGAAGCGATGAATTAACCAGATCCAGTTTGTCGCGGATGTCATTACTGGCTTCGTCAATGTCCGTACCGTACTTGAACTCAAGCATCACGATCGAGACATTCTCGCGGGAACGGGAGGTCAGGTTCTTGAGGTTCGCCACACTGTTGAGAGTGTTCTCCAACAATTTGGTCAAGTTATTCTCAACATCAGAGGCGCTAGCGCCCGGATATGACGACATAACCAACACCACATTGGCGTCGAAATCCGGGAAAAGAGCCACCGATGTCTTTGTCAGTGAATAGATTCCGAATATCGCGAAAGCCAGGAAGACCAAGGCTGTCGTGACCGGTTTGCTCACTGCGGATCTAATGACACTCATAGGTCTCTCTGATTAATTGTTGGCAACCTCAACCTTCGCCCCGTCCTTGAGACTGGTACTACCTTTGACGGTCACCACATCACCCTCGGACAAGCCTTCCAGTATCTCATAACGGCCATCAATATGGCGGCCGAGTTTGACAATGGAGCTCTCCACCGTGTTGTCCGGTTGGAGAACATACACACACCTCTGCCCTGTACCCTGCATCTTGACTACCGACTCCTCTGGCACGACCACACTATTGTTGACACCGAATTCAACCTTGACCCTCGCGAACATTCCCGGGCGCAAGACCCTATCTGAATTCTGGACCAGGATCTCAGTGATGAATGTGTGAGTGGTGGGATCCATGGTGGGATAAATCTTGTTTATCTTTCCGGTAAAAGACTGCCCTGGAAGGGCATCCACAGTGATCTCCACCTGATTTCCGATCTTTACCTTGGTATAGTCCGCCTCGGAGACACCGACCTTAAGCTTGACAGGGGTTATCTGCTGGACCACGAAAATCGGCTGGCCAGCATAAAGATCACCCTTGTCATAATTCCTGGAGGTAATGACACCGCTGATGGGAGAACGGAGGTAAGTGTTCTCAGCCAAATTGTTATATGAGCGGCGGCTCACATTGTACGCCATCTCGACAGCGTCATAATCCGACTTGGAGACACCTCCTTCCTCGTAGAGGCTCTTCAGGCGACTGAGCTCTGTCGAATCATTGACAAGCTTTAGCCTGGTCTGATCGAGCTGGGCGGCATCCATTGTGGCGAGAACCTGTCCCCTAGACACAAAAGAGCCAACATCGACCCTGATGGTCTGGATTCTTCCAGGCGTCTGTGGCGCTATGTTGTTGATGGCATAAGCCTCAACTGTTGATGAATACACTTCTGTCTGAGGTACTTCCATCACAAATGCCTCAGTGGTTGACACAAGTGTGGTCCTCTCCGCCTCCGGGGCGGCAGGAGCTTGTGCCTCAGGCTTCTTTCCTCCACAGGCGGCGATAGAGATGGCCGCGGCGCAAAAAACCAATGTCCTGAATAATCTGTTCATATTCTTGTTTTGTTTTTATTCAAATGATCACATATTCTCCAAATCGACCTCACCAGTCTCATCGATAAACTCATGACCAAGAGTCTTCTCCAGATTGGACTTGGCCACAATGAAATTATAGACAGCCTGGCTCTGTTGCAAGCTCGCTTGCGTCAGAGTCAATTGGGCGTCATTCATGTCGGTAATGGTTCCTTTCCCGACTTTGTAAGACTTGGCGGCGATGTCATATGCCTTTCTGGCAAGCTCAACCGCCTCAGCGGCAGCGTTATAGCTATTCATATTGGTCTCCATCGTGTTGAGGTACTGGCGTATGGCGATCTTAAGCTGCCTTTCCGTCTCCACCCGCTGGAGGTCAAGTTCCACTGCCTGAACCTTTGCCTGCTTGACATCATAATGACGCTTGAACCCGGTGAATATCGGAATATTCAGGCTCAGGCCAACATAGGAATACGGCGACCACTTGTACTCACTGAACTTGAAGTCATTTGTCATGGCAATCATGCTGTAGGAGAATGCCGCTGACAATGTCGGCAGATAAGCGGCCTTATACATCTTGATGGTCGAGGCCAGCTGATCAGCCTGAAGCTCCAATTGACGGAGTGTGGTGTTATGGTCCAAAAGAGGATCCTCATTTTCATGGATGTCCCTGAACATCTGGGAGGAATAATCGTCCAGAGCCCCGGAGACATCAATATTCCTGTCAAGGTCGATTCCCATCACCGCCTTAAGCTGCCAAAGAGCAAGCATCACTGAGCTTTCGGCGTTGTAAACATTCGGAATAGCCCCGGCAACAACGGACTTGGCCCTGGTGTATTCAAGTTCGGAAGCCTTTTCAGCATTGTAACGCCTCTCCGTCTGCAAGAAGTTCTCCACGGCGTTCTCATAGACCTCTTTGTAAACATTGAACGCCTCTTTGGCGAGCAGGACCGCATAGAAGGCCTGCTTGACTTGGGTGACCATGTCGAGCCTCGACGAACGGGCTTTCTCCACGGCCAAATCAACCGCCTGGCCAGAGATTCTCAAACTCTCCCATAACTGGGCATTGATCAGAGGCATCTGAGCGGACACACCATAGTTGTAAGTATTCCAACGACCGACCGCGAAACCGCTGTTGGAGCTTGAGCTCTCGCTCTCTCCCGGGATGATCAGAGGCATTCCCTGCATGGCTGACAACTCATTGATCCTGATGAAATAAGGGGCAAGAGAGCTGAGCATGCCGAATCCTCCGCCGCCTTCCTCATCATCACCGCTGTCGGAATCCATGTACATTATCTGTTTCTTGATGGTCCTTTGGTAGGATCCGGAGCCGCTCACCTGGGGGAAAAGGGATGAATATGTCCCTTTCTTGGCGTACTGGCTTCTTTCAATCTCCTTGTCCGCCACTTTGACAGCCACGTTCTCACTGAGAGCTATTTTCAAGGCATCCTCCAAAGTGATGACCACCGCCGAAGTGTCCGTCTTGACCTCAACCGGTACTGATCCAGTCTTGTACTGCCCTGACGCCACGGTGACTATTCCCATCAGCGTGGCCGCCATTATCAGTCTTTTAATTATCATATCCTAAAACTGTATTATCAAACAAAACAAACTTATATTTTACTGCAAATGTTATACTAAAACAAACCGGAAAACATTGAAATCTCCAATATTTTCCGGTTTATTCGTTTTAATGTCACATCAGCCATTGAGGCTCTTGGCGTAATGAGTCGGCTCGGCTTTCTTGGGACGGGTGTCAGGGATGACCGCCCGGGCTGGAATCTTCTTCTTGAAAGCGTAAACCAGGAGTCCGATGCCCAGCAACACGAAGGGTATGCTGAGAGTCTGACCCATATTCAGGATCATGTCGTTCTCGAAGGCCTCCTGGGGTTCCTTGATAAACTCGATCAGGAATCTCATCCCGAAGCAGACGATGAAAAAAATCCCGATGAAAGATCCTCTGTACATCTTGTCAAGTTTCTTGACGTAAAGCCAAACAAGAGATATTCCGAGGATAAGATAGCTAAGGGCCTCGTAAATCTGGGTCGGGTGCTTCGGCTCAGTCTCTCCCCTGCGCTCGAAAATGAAGCCCCAAGGGAGATCCGTGACGTTGCCGTAAATCTCTGAGTTGCAAAGGTTTCCGAGTCTGATAAAAGTCGCGGCAAAAGCCACGGCGATGCACAGGTGATCCAAAATCCAGAGAAAGTCGATATGGTACTTCTTGCCGAATTTCCAGGCGAACCACCACATGCACAAAATCAGCATGATGGTGCCGCCGTGGCTGGCCAATCCTCCTTCCCAGACTTTGAATATCTCCAGGAAACCCTTCCAAGAACCGAAATAGTAGCTGAAACCATAGAACAGGCAATGGCCCAGACGGGCACCGACCAGGGTACCTAAAAGCAAGGTATAGAGGAGCGGGTCGAGAAAATCATTATTGACCTTCTCACGCTCGCAGAACTTCGTGAATATCCAGTACCCGAGAATGAAACCGGAGACGAACAGGAGACCATACCATCTGACGGCGAAGCCTCCTATCCGGAATATCTCCGGATTCATATTCCAATGCACTACTAGCGGATCCATAGCCTCTGTCTATAGGATTATTCCTGGATAGCTGCGATGCCAGGAAGAGTCTTACCCTCAATAGCTTCCAGCATGGCACCACCGCCAGTGCTGACATAGCTGACCTTGTCGGCGAAGCCCATCTTTGTGACGGCGGCGACAGAGTCACCACCACCAACGAGGGTGTAAGCTCCGTGCTCAGTAGCCTTAGCTACACACTCGGCGATCTTCTCCGTTCCGGTCGCGAAGTTCGGGAACTCGAACACACCGGCGGGGCCGTTCCAAAGTATGGTCTTGGAGGCGAGGATGATCCTGGCCCAGTTCTCGATCGAAGCTGGACCGCAGTCCATGCCCTCCCATCCGTCAGGAATCTTGTGGGAAGGAACCACCATCTCGGGAGTGTCGTTGACGAACTCCTGTGTGACGCGGGTCTGGACAGACAGGGACACGTTGACACCAAGCTCCTGCGCCTTCTCCATTATCTCCTTGGCCTGAGGGATGAGATCGTCCTCGTGGAGGGAGTTGCCGATGTTGCCACCCTCGGCTTTGATGAAGGTGTAACCCATTCCTCCGCAGATAATAAGGTTGTCAACTTTACCCAGAAGGTTCTCAAGGACAGCGAGTTTCGAGGAAACTTTGGAGCCGCCGATGATGGCGGTGAAAGGCCTGCGGGCGTTCTTCAGGACGTTGTCGATGGCCTTGATCTCTTTCTCCATAAGGTAGCCGAACATCTTGTCCTCAGGGAAATACTTGGCGATGAGGGCAGTGGAGGCGTGGGCCCTGTGGGCGGTTCCGAAAGCATCGTTGATGTAGCAGTCAGCGTAGGAGGCGAGTTTCTTCACGAACTCCTTCTGGCTCTCTTTTACGGCTTTCTTCGCGGCGGCCTTCTCCTCATCGGTGGCATCCTCAGCAAGTCCTCTGGGCTTACCTTCCTCCTCCGCATAGAAACGCAGGTTCTCAAGCATCAGGACCTCGCCCGGCTTGAGGGCAGCGGCCTGCTCGTCAGCTTTCTGGCAATCCTCGGCGAACTGGACAGGAACTCCAAGGCACTCGGAGACATGGGCCACGATGTGCTTCAGGGAGAACTTCTCAGTGACGCCCTTCGGACGGCCGAGATGGGACATGAGTATGAGGGAGCCTCCCTCGGCGAGGACCTTCTTCAAGGTCGGAAGAGCCGCGCGGATGCGGGTGTCGTCAGTGATGTTGAAATTCTCGTCAAGAGGAACGTTGAAATCCACCCTGACAATGGCCTTTTTGCCTTTGAAATCGTAAGAGTCAATGTGCTGCTGCATAGTAATTAATATTTTGTTATCGTTTTTTTCCGGCGCAAAGATACTATTTTTTTATCTTTGCACCATCATGGCGACAGAGTTTCCCTCAGATAGGTGGAAAGACTACGAGCTTCTTGATTCCGGGGACGGGATGAAGCTTGAGCGGTTCGGTGGTTTCGTGCTTTCAAGGCCGGAACCTAAAGCGTTGTGGAGCAAGGAGTTGTCCCAGAAGGAATGGGATTCGGCAGCTCATGTTGTGTTCACTCCTGGAGCGGGGTTTGGCAAGGCGGGGAAGGAGGATAGCGGCACTTGGGATCGCTTGAAGGCGATGCCTGACCAGTGGTGGATCAAATACCTTGGCGGCTTTGGCGGTAATTCCTCCGGCTCGCTGCGCTTCGCGCCCTATCCGGGTAAATGCTCGCCGGAAGAACAACCGCCAAAGCCTGCGACGTTATCCATGAATCTACGTCTTGGGCTGACGTCTTTCAAGCATGTGGGGGTATTCCCGGAGCAGGCGGCGAATTGGGAATATATATTCAGAAACACTTCTGAGATAGCCGCTTCCATAGGACAGAGGCCAAAGGTTCTGAATCTTTTCGCTTACACAGGAGCGGCATCGCTCGCCGCAAGGGCAGCGGGGGCTGATGTGACCCATCTGGACTCCGTCAGGCAGGTAGTGACTTGGGCGCATGAGAACCAGGACCGCAGTGGCATGGACGGCATCCGCTGGGTGGTTGAGGATGCTATGAAATTCGCCAAGAGAGAAGCCCGAAGAGGAAATGTGTATAACGGAATAATCCTTGATCCTCCGGCCTATGGCCACGGCCCGGACGGGGAGAAATGGAAGCTTGATGAATGCCTATATGAAATGATGCGCAATGTCGGCCAGATCCTCGCTCCCGAGAACAGCTTCATGGTTCTGAATCTTTATTCCAACGGTTTCTCCGCAGTGCTCGGGGAAACAGTTGTCCGTCAGGCGCTTGGACTCAAAGCAGACACACCTCTCGACTCTGGCGAACTCGCCCTAAAGGACAAATTCGGCAAAGTCCTCCCCCTCTCCATCTTCGTCCGGCTCAGGAGATAAAGGGCTCTCAGCTATTTGAATTGAGGAAAGACGCGATGTCGGACTCCAACTCTTTGGAGAACTCCTCGTCACCAAGTCTCCTGACCTCCTTGGCCAGATAATATGCCAGCTGGCACTCGTACTCAAACTCGTCCTTATACTCCGGATAGAAATCAAGATACAGGGCGATAGCCTCTTTGAGCTGCCCGAAGAGCTCATTAGCGACCTCGCGGGCGGTGTCTTTACGGCCAAGGTAGTAATAGTAGCTCACCATCTCGATGGGATACAAAGCGTTCGAGTTCCAACCGAGCAAAGAGTTGTCGTAAGGGTAACGGTCCGGCCTCATGACCTCACGACACTTGTCGAGGACTTTCTCCGCCTTCTCTTTCTCCCCTTCTTTAATGAAGGCATTCGCTGAAGAGATGAACATGTTGCGAAGAGACATCACGCCCATAAAGGTGTACATGTTCTGATAGTCAATGAGATAATCATCTCCCGCGACAGCGTCGAACTTGTAAGTCTCCATCAGTTTATGGTAGAGATCATCACAATCCACAAGGCCCAGGTCGAAGGTGCCGATCTTGTTCTTTATTGGCGTGAACCTGTAGGAGAAACCATCATACATCAGATAGTCCTTGATTCCGATATTCAGGTCACCACCTTGGTTGAGAAGACTCAATGGCCTGTCCCAATTATAGTTAGACAAGAAATCAAGCATGAAAAGCTCAGGCTTGGTAAGACCGGCTTTGTCCTTTGGCATCTCCAAAATGATAGATTCCGGAATCATGTCGGCGAACTTCGGACTCACAATCCCGTATTTCAGGCAGTTCTCCTTGTTGACAGGAAGCACCATCTTCCTGGAAACCCAGTAGTCCAGCATTCTTCCATCCTGGGTCGCCAGCTTGGCATTAGGATGCTTGAAGACCGAGATGCAATCCGATAGTTTGACCGGTTGATCCCTGTTGTCATTGATTACCACCCAGTCGTTGGTGCCATAAAGGTACTGCTCCTGACCGATAGAAAGATCAATAGGAGCCGCATTGTTTATCGCATACCTCATCTGGTCGATATACCAGTCGGTACCGAGCAGGGATGTGTTAAGAATCCTCACATCGTTCCTGATCTCCTCAACCTCCTGGGCATACCAGAGAGGGAAGGTGTCATTGTCTCCGTGTGTGACCAGCAGTCCATTGGGCCCCACAGAGTTGAGATAGTTATATGCCACTTCCACGGCGGTACGGCGGTGGCTCCTGTCGTGGTCATCCCACTCCTGAGCGCACATCACACCGGGTACAATAAGGCATGCGGCCGTGGCCACAGAGGCCACCGCGGTTGAGTTCTTGCCCTTCAAAGCCTCTGAAACCCAGGAATATATGGCAGCCACAGCAAACCCAATCCAGAAGGTGAAAGCGTAGAAAGAGCCCGCATAGGCATAATCCCTCTCACGCACCTGGAAAGGCGGTTGGTTGAGGTACATTACCACAGCGATTCCTGTCATGAAGAAGAGCAGGAAAGTGAGCCAGCATCCGCGCTTGTCTCTATCGAACTGGAACAAGAGTCCGAGAATGCCGAGCAGTAACGGCAGGAAGAAAAGGTGGTTTTTCCCTTTGTTCTCCTTGATCCAAGTCGGGGCATTGTCCTGGTCTCCGAGATGGATCCTGTCAATAGCCTTGATACCGCTCTCCCAGTTGCCTGTGAACAAGTCGGCGGCCGGCGCATGAATCTCATTCTGCCTTCCGACAAAGTTCCACATGAAGTACCTCCAGTACATCCATCCTAACTGGAAGTCAAAGAAGAACCTCAGGTTGGTTCCGAATGTGGGCTTCTTGTATTCAGCACCTCTGACCGGAATCCCCTTGCCTTCCATGTACCCTTGATAGAACTTGACAGCCTTATCATCAGAACTGTACATCCTTGGGAAGAGCATTTTACCGGACTGGTCGTAAACAGGATCGGGAGGGCTTTGAACCCTCTTGTACTTCCCGTTCAACGGGGCCCAATAAGTTCCGTATTCAACCTCATAAGGCGCACCGAAATAATGGCCATACACAAGAGGCACCGTTCCATATTGCTCTCGGGAGAGATAGCGGACCAAGGTGAAGGCATTATCTGGCTGATACTCATTAGTAGGAGTTTTGGCGCAAGAGCGGATGATGACAACACTGAATATCGAGAACCCGATCAGGATGGTGGTGATACACAGTAACGCGGTGTTCCAGAACACCTTCCCTTTCTCCAAAGTCTTGAAAAGCCCCCAGAAGCAAAGGCCGATGAGAGCCAGCACAAAGAATGCCGCTCCGGTGTTGTAAGGCAGGCCTATCGTGTTGACAAAGAACAGGTCGAAATACGCGGCGATCTTCGGGAGCCAAGGAATCATGATGAAGAACATGAAACCTATCATGACCGCCGACAGCGCGAGAATCTTCACGCATTCCCAGAAGGTGAAAGGCTCGTCTTCCCTGATCTTGTAGTAATACATGAACACTATGGTCGGCAATGCCAGCAAGTTCAGGACATGGACGCCGATAGACAGACCGAAAAGGAAGGCTATCAACACAATCCAGCGGTTGGCATACCTTCGGTCCTCAGCCTCATACCATTTCGTCATCGCCCAAACGACCAACGCGGTGAAAAGCGAGGACATCGCATAGACCTCACCCTCGACAGCGGAGAACCAGAACGTGTCTGAGAAGCAATATGCCAAAGCACCCACAGCTCCGCTACCGAATATCGCGATGGATTCGCCAAGCGAATACCCCTCGTCATTCTCGTCTGATCCTTTCTTGGGAACTATCAGCCTCTTTGCGAAAAAGACTATGGTCAGGTACAGGAAGAAAATCGTCAATGCTGAGCAAAGGGCGCTCATGCAGTTGACCATCACGGCAGCATGCGAGGCTCCTCCGAACATGGAGAACACCCTGGCGATTATCTGGAAAACAGGGTTTCCCGGCGGGTGACCTACCTCAAGCTTGTAGGATGAGGCGATAAACTCACCGCAATCCCAGAACGACGCGGTCGGTTCTATCGTGGAGAGATATGTGAACGCGGATATGAGGAAGACCACCACCGCGGTCAGAAGATTCCATTGTCTGAATTTTTTCCTGTCCATAAATAATAAGGCATAATCCGGACAAAGATACAAAAGGAATGCCTATCTTTGCAAAAATATCCGCATGAAAATGAAGCAGGACAACGATTGGAAACAACGGCTCGGAGTGGTGTATTCAACCAATCCCGATTTTGAATACTCTTCCCAAGAGACCGGCTCCCAAGAGACACTCACCCCTGAGAAACAGCGCCTGATCGTGTCCATAGACAGGAGAAACAGGGGCGGAAAACAAGTTACCCTTGTATCCGGTTTCGTCGGAAACCAAGAGGATCTAGCTTCGTTGGGAAGGGCCCTCAAGGTCAAATGTGGGGTCGGCGGATCCGCGAAAGATGGGGAAATCACCATCCAGGGCGATTTCAGGGACAAAGTCACCGCCCTCCTCAAGGAAATGGGCTACAACGCCAAAAGAGGCAACTGACCAGGTCGCTAATGGACACTTTCAGCAATCCGGTATTCTGCGCTCTAGCAGTGTTCTTCACGGTTCTTTTCTTATTGAACCTGAGGAGTTTCCTGAAGATTGTCCCATCCCTTTGGGATTGCGTCATAAGGTGGAAAGGCAACATATCGCTTGAGGATAGCATCCAGTTGGCCAGGAGCCGAAATTGGATAGCGGCAATCCTTTTTGTCCCGTTCTGCCTGGTCGTTTATTCCTACGACCTATATTCACCGGGCTTTCTGGACGGGATGAGCCCGACTCTCCGCCTGGCCGTTGTCTCCGGAGTGCTGGCCGCATACCTTCTACTAAGGGCTTTCTTGAATTGGCAACTTGAGATGCACAGGTTCGGGACTCCGGCCTTCTCGGCTGCCAACAGGTCTTTCTATAATTATTGCATCATCCTTTTCTTTTTTGTTTTCGCCTCAGGTGCTATCATAAGGGCATTAGGGTGCGAGGAGAGCCTCATTCGAAGCGTGCTGCTTTGGGAAATCGCGCTCAGTTATGTCATCTACTGTTTCAGGCGTGGACAGATTTTCGCATCCGTTTGCAATCCTTTTTCGACATTTTTGTATCTTTGCAGCCTTGAATTGATCCCGACTAGCGCCCTGGTGTTGTCAGCCAAGCTGTTTTGAGGGCGTAACGGACGAGAAAACGAACCTTACATGGCTATCAACAAGATATTGATTTCCCAACGCGCTCCCCTAAAGGACGCCCCCTACACCGCTCTGAAGGAGAAATATGGTGTGGACATTACCTTCCGTCAGTTCTTCCTGGTTGAACCGTTGACTTCCAGGGAGTTCCGTAGCCAGAGAATAAACATCCTGGACTACACCGCCATAGTTTTTTCCTCCCGCCACGCCATAGATGCTTTCTACGGTTTGTGCGAAGAACTCAGGGTGAAAGTGCCGGAGACAATGAAGTATTTCTGCACGACCGAGGCTGTCGCCATGTATCTTCAGAAGCACATAGTCTATCGCAAGAGAAAGATCTTCTTCGGCGATGGCACCCCGGAATCCATTGTCGCCCAGATCGGGACAAAGCACAAAGGAGAGAAATTCCTTGTGACACAATCGGATTCCACTTCGAGCACCTCCCTGACAAGGCTTTTCGATGCCCAGGGGATCGATTACAAGCCGGCAGTATTCATTAAGAGCGTGCCCCAGGACCTGAAAGACATGGATTTGAAGGAATATGACATGATCGTCTTCTACAATCCTTCCGACGTCCAGTCTCTTTTCGTGAACTTCCCTGATTTCGAGCAGGGAGACATCAAGTTTGTCTCTTTCGGCAAATCAATAGTCAAGGCCATGGGAGAGGCAGGTCTCTCAATTGAGGTCCAGGCTCCCACGCCCGAGGCTCCTTCTGTCGCCAGAGCTATCGAGTTGTATCTGCAACAGCAGAAATAATCCATCGTGATGGACACTTTACCGAAATCCGAGCGCCTCAGGGGCAAGATCGCGGTTTCGGCTCTGATGTCAAAGGGCCGTTGGGGGTTCACGCGCGGCCTGAAATATTGCTATCTGCATTATGAGGCCCAAGATGGTCCGAACAGGATTATCGTGTCTGTGCCGAAGCGTCTTTTCAAAAGGGCTGTAAAAAGAAATCTCCTGAAACGCCGGCTGCGCGAGGCGTACCGGACTCAGAAGTCACTCCTCGAGCCTTCCGCCACTGACATCCTGTTCTTGTATAACTCTAAGGAAGTGATTGATTTCCAGTCGCTGAAAGAGGAAGTGGAGACGATTCTCAAAAGAATATCCAATGAAGGACAACTATAGCATACCGCATTGGCGCAAAGTGGTCAGGGACGTCTTCTCGGCACCGTTCCTCGCCCTGATCTGGTTCTACCGCAAGTGCATAGGGCCGTATATTCCCAAGACGTGCCGTTTCGAACCATCATGCTCGACCTATGCGATCGAAGCCTTCCGCAAATGGGGCCCTTTCAAAGGGTTGTACCTCACCGTATGGCGCGTACTCCGATGCAATCCATGGGGTGGAAGCGGCTACGATCCCGTACCGTAAATCTAGGGTCGCCGGTGTC
>JAEEGF010208967.1_pt1 | contig 48935 bp, 35 predicted proteins | sample 9134171 | NCBI WGS metagenome assembly JAEEGF01 (sample SAMN16246542, study PRJNA631951) | gut metagenome | biome: gut microbiome; feature: rumen; material: AP-attached | host: Bos | place: Iran: Karaj | collected 2018-10
TCTTTTTCCATCAGGAAGCCGCCAACCGGTTCGCTCTTCATGAATTTAGCGATAGAAGCTGTAGAAGCCTGGTCGCGGTGAGCTGTACCGAATGCATCGTTTACAAAGATGTCACCGTATGAAGCAAGTTCTTTTGCCATTGGTTCGCGTTCTTCCGGAGTTTTAGCTGTTTCTTCCTTGTGGAAGCGAACATTTTCGAGCATTGCAACTGCTCCGTCCGGAAGAGCGTCAATTGCTGCCTTCTGTCCGAGGGCATCAGGAAGGAATGTAACTTCTTTTCCGAGTTTTGAAGCAAAGTATTCAACAACAGGCTTCATGCGGTTTTTGCCGTTGATAAATTTTTCTGCATCTGCATCTGTCCAGGTTTTACCTGCTTTTTCTGCTTTTTCCTGAGCCTTTTTAACATCCTTTTTTGGATCTCCAAGGTGGCTCATCAAAACGAGTGAACGCGGATTCTGTTCAAGAATATATTTGATAGTTGGGAGTGCGGCCATAATACGTGTGTCATCCTGTACTACGCCGTCTTTCATCGGCACATTAAAATCAACACGCATGATAATGCGTTTGCCTTTAAGATCTACATCTTTTACTGTCTTAATCATCTGTATATTCTCCTTTGATTTGAATTCAAAAATTAATTCCCTTTAAATATATCGTTAAAGCCTTATAAATTCAATTAAAAAGAGTTATAATGAAAGAATGTTTGAGCCAACTGAGATAATTTTTGCCTCGACCAATTCATGCAATCTAAAATGTCCTCATTGTTTTGTAAATCCCGGGAACAAGCGCCTGGAGATTCAGGACGCAGTTAACTTTTTAAACTCCTGTAAAAATTCAGCAATAGAAAAAGTCGGCTTTTCCGGCGGCGAACCGTTTTTATACCAGGAGTTTCTGACAGAGGTAATCCGGGCAGCCGTTAAAAACGACCTGATGTTTGACAGAATCATGACCAACGGTGAATGGTGGACAAAGGCTCCCCTTTTACACGAAGCCCTGCAGAAAGTTTATGACGCAGGCTATGACGGCAAAATCGGTTTGAGCTGGGATGCCTTTCACGGCCAGAGCTTCAGCCGGATCTGCGTATTTATTCAGGAAGTAATGGAAGTTTTTGGAGGAGACTGCCTTGAAATTCAGACAGTTCTGGACAGTATTGAGAACCAGGCAGAATGCCCGACGGACGAACTGATGATTTTTAACTTTCAGAAACTTGCCGAACACTTTAATCTTGAATTTGAATACGAACTCGACAAAAAATCCGGACGCGGATGGGCCACCCTTCAGGGACAGGTTGAATTAAGTTCCGGGCCATGTGATGTTTTTATCCCGGTAAATCTTGAACGGCCGACGCTGCAGTTCAACCAGGAAGAAGCCTGGAAGAGCAAAAAATGGTTTAAAGACGATTACTGCGAAGGACCGGGACAGATTCTGTTTATTCATCCGGGCGGTGATATTGCGCCGTGCTGCGGTTTTGCAAATGAAGAAAAGGAACTTTTTATAGGTTCAATAAAAGACAGCTTTGACGAGGTGATAAAAAAGGCTTCTGAAAACGCTCTGGTAAACCTGTGCTACAACGAGGGACTTTCCACAGCAGTCAAAGTGCTGAAGGAAAACGGCGCCGAGCTTCCCTTCGGCCCGGAATCAAAAACCGACAACCCGTGCACTTTCTGCCAGTTTGTCTGCAAAAATGCCGGCAAATTGAATTAGGGGGCGCAGAATGACAGACGTAGAAAACCTTGAAAAAATAATTTCTGACATTTTTGGTGTCCAGAAAATTATCAAAAACAAAAACAATTCAAACGCCTGCATTGCCCCTTTAAACCGCTACCCGCTCAATCTTTTTGCATTCAATTTTATGAACCGCCTGAGCCGGCTTGCAGAAAAATTTGCCGGTGACAAAGACGCGCTCAACACAATCACCGACCGCATCAAAAACCTGGGAGAGGCAACTGAGTCTTCCTGGGCAGGGCCCTACTCCGAGCTTGTTGCCCTCGATTTTTACAGCCAGTTTTCTGAGTTTTTCAAAGTATCTTACATAAATATCCTTCCGATTGCCGAGCACGAAAAAAGTATTCCGGCATTGAACGGACAAAAGGAAAAAATCGATATTGATTTGTGCCTCAATTTAAGACACGACAAAATTTACACGGACGTAAAATCGTTCAACTGTATTCATCAGCTCATTTTTGAACGCATTTTTGAAAGTATCGAAACCTTTGCCCGCGACAAACTCGGAAAAACGATTTTAATCGGGGTAGACAACATGTCTTCCCTCGACTACGTGACAGTAAAACAAAACCTTGTCGGCGAGAGAAAGTACATCGAAGAACTTTTAAAAATGGCAGTTACCGAAGGCCGCAACTTTATGACCTATTCTTCAAAGGGCGGATTGCAGTTCAACTTTAAAATTGAATACTCATCGGCTCTTTCTACGGTAAAGGAATATTCACCGTTTGCAATGGCAGAAGCATACAAATACAAATTTATTGACTACGGAAGCAAGCTCCTGGACAACGAATACTCGATGATTACGATGGTGCGCAACAACTTTTTTAACACGGAAACCGTCGACTTTGGAAACTTCAACAACATCTTTTATCGTTCATTGAGCCGCAGGACCTTTATGGAACTGCACAAAATGCGTTCTGCCGCACAAAAGTATTCTTCAAACTACAAGGATGATTCAATCAGGGTGTCGGACGTGAGCAAAAATCTCGCAGGAATCATTTTTATCGACGACAACTCGATGCGCTCAAAATACTACAAGAGTCTTTACAGCGCATACATTTACTTAAATCCAAACTACATAAACAAGGCGCCGCTCACAATCAGAAAGCTGGAAAAATACTTTCACAACGACTTTGAAGTTCAGATAAAGGATTTTGACGACTTTAAGTGGGATAACTATTAGTTGAATTTCTGGAGCAGTTCGATGAATTCGATTGCGCTTACAGTTTTGTCGCCGGAAAAATTAATTCCGTCTTCCAGATGCATTAAATCGTTTTCTACAACACCGAGGACCGCGTCAAAATCCGGCGAGTCCCGGCTCACATCCGGAATCGGGCTCCGCATAGAAGCGTCCACGAACAGTGCCGAATATTTATTCAACTGCTCCGGAGTATTTTTCTTTTTATTCCAGAGGTTCCATAAAAATCTTGCGCACATGGTTTTTGTGACAGCCGCGTCCCTTGAAAGGGGGCCCTGATTTTTATAAGCGCTCCGGCACGAAGTAAGTTCGCCGGATGCAGCGACTCTCTTATACAGCACGGATGAACTAATTGCCTTTCCGGCGGTGTACGCATACATCAGGTCTGTGCGTGTTGTTGCAAGTTCAAGCATCTGCTCAACGGTGATTTTGTTTTTTGTCAGAAGTTTGTCATAGCCTGAATGTGCATTCACCTTTGCTGTAGAGCGCATTGACCAGCAGAAGTCGCGCAGCTGGCGGTAATTTTCCTGATAAAAATTGTCCAGAAGCAGAAAGGCTTCGTCAAAGTATGCTACGGCGTTTGCATAATCTTTATCCGAGTACGAATTAAGCGCGTCTTCGATTATAAAAAGCGCGTTTTCATTGTGTTTTTTTGAACTGCTCTTTTTTGATTTAAGGCGGTCTTCCAGAACCGAAGCACGCACATCACCCTTAAATGAAGATCTGGACATGTTCAACCGGTCCCGGGCAAAAGAAGTGTCCCCTTTTAAAAGGCCTATAAGCCCCTGAAGCGCATACAATCTTGCACAGTCGGCTTTTTTCAGGGAGTCCGCATTGATTGCGTTTTCCATGTCATTTATGTAAACCTGGGCCACAGTCAAATCCACTTTGCCGTTCATATAATACACCGCGTCGAGCTCGGTAAAGCGCTCTTCGTAAAAAGCGGTCTGCTGGCTGTCAGAATTGAGTTCAACATATTTATCGGTCTGGGCACTCATACAGCCAGAACTAAGCAACGAAAAAAGAAGGCATATTGATAAAAAGGCTGTTTTTAGAACTTTCATTTAAGTCTCCAGGCAGTAATTTTATTGTCGATTGTAAGTGCGATTCCGTCAGTTTTTTTGTCGGCGTTAACGTCGGCAAAAACCGGGTAACCGAATCCTTTGACAGGATAACCATGTAAAAGTTCAAGATTTTCGTCAAAGCCGTAAATTACGTTTGAGTCGGCGCAGACATAAACACCGTATTTTGCGCCGGTTCTTTTCTGAACACTCAGATATGCGTTTCTGGCAGTTGAATGCGGAATGCGGACGCTCAGCACATCGCCGTCAGGGCTTATACGATACAAAACTGCATCGGAAGAAATTGTGTAATAATATTTTTGCGAACTTGCGGCAGGTCCCATAAACACTCCGTTGAGTTTTACAGGATTTACAAGGTCAGCGTCTTTAGAAAAATTCCAGCAGTAAAAGTCACCGGCCTGTGTTACAAAGCCCGCCTGATTTTTTGACTCTTTGAGCATCACAGGGTACGAAAGTGAAATTCCGTTTACAGTAACCGGAGCATCCTGATTTTTTACAACGCCGTTTTCAAAGAAGAACACGAGACCCGGAAAGCCCTTGCTGTAAAGTGCAAAGTTTGAGCCCGTATTCTGCGGAGTCATTTTTACGGAAAGTCCCTCGATTTTTTGAGTTGAATAAGTTCCGTCGGTTTTGACAGTAAAAACTGTTCCATTTTCGCTGATTACGATGAGATTGCTGCCGCTTGCAAAAGGTTTTACGCTAACACGCTCACCTGTCATAACCGGGAAAGGTTCAAGTTCTTCAAGATTTGAATTCATCAATGAAACAACTCCAAGCGGTGTTACGCTCCAGAGAGATGGCCCTGTGGAACTTGCAGCCGGAGCATTTACTGAACAAATCATTACGCCCGAGGCACTGTCCGCTGTCTGAATTTTTGTCGACTCCAAATCAAAACTGCAGATTGTTTTTCCGTCTTTAACAAAGAAAACATGATCAGGATTTTTTACCGCATTTGCGGCAAAAGTTTTCGGGTCTGCCCTTCCCTCAAGGCTCAGCGGAAATCCCGGAATCCCGGTACTTTGTTTTGTTTCCCTCGCACTCGACTGAAGTGTAAATTCAAGCTGGTAGTCGCGGAGGCGGATGTCAAAACGGCCGAGATTATATAAAGAAAGCACTTTTGAAAAGGCTTCATTTTTTTTGATAAAGAAAGGCACGCTGCGTTCAAGATTGTAATAAAGGCTCATTGTGCTTTCGTTTTTTTGCCGCGAAGAAACACTCTTCCAGCCTTCATCCTTTGTCAACGATGTGCCGTTGACTGCGCCGGTGTAAATTGCAGAAAGGGATTCTGCGCTTTCAGAAAAATAAATCGTTTCATTCTGGACCATAAAGTACGGAGACGGAATGGAAATATTTACGACAGAAAGCATCCAGTTCAAAAACGGAGGAAGTGTCAGGCGCGGAAGGCGCACTCCGGCTAAAATAAGGCTGTCGTCTTCGCTGATTAAGAGGGAGCCGGTCAGTTTGTCAAAAACTTTTTTGCGCGCATTTTCATCTTTTACAAGTACTGCAAAAACCGGGTCATTCTGATTTTCAATTCCAAGAACCGCAAATTCATCGCCGGTCCAGGAAAGTAAAAATTCATTTAAATTCATTCCCAGCATGCTTTTACACATACTGTCATACTGGGCCCACTGCTCTTCCGGAGATTTCTGGGACTTCATGAACGGAAGGAGAGCGTCTTTGAGTACATCGATTGAACCCGCATTAAGGAGTGTGTAATATTGAACACAATCCGTCAAAGCCGGTAAAAAGGCCGGAACAGTTGAATTTTTACTGATGATTGAATTGAATTTCTTTAAGTCTTCTTCATCCTCGCTTACCGGGAGAGAGCATTTTACGAGAAGGTCGCTGTCAGTTATAGATAGCGAAAGCACGCTCAATTCGTCCTGGCCAAGAATCCGGCTCATTGAAGAAAGAACTTCGTTTCCTTCGGTAAAATACTGCATCAGAAATTTTGCGTCAGCAACAATGCGGATGTCGCCCCCGCTTTTTTGAGTAAGCATTTTGCGCTGGCTTGCGGTATAAGTTGAATCATTTTTTACGAGGCAGGAAGTCATGAACAAATCTTTTGAATCACTTACGATTACAAGATTTTTGAGCGCCTTTATGTAAAAAACATTGCCGTCTACCGTACAGCAAAAATACGGAAGGCTTTCATCTTCCACATACACAATATTTGGAACAGAAAAACCGCTTTTATATTTAAGAAGATATTTCCAGCCAAAATCTGCAAGGCGGCTTGCAAAAGAAAAGGGACCGAGATTGACGGAAGCCACAAAGTTTGCGTTTTGAATATCACCGTAACAGGCAAAATCGACCGGCCGCGAAAGTAAAAATTTAAAAAGCGGATTTGAGCGCAAAGGTGACGAGCGCAGCGTCATAAACATTTTGCGGTACTTTACAAATTCTCCGGATGAGAGCAGAACTTCTGTTGCGTGTAAGTCAAGCAGCGGGTTAACCGTAGCAAAGGCCGAATCTGTATGAACGTATGCGCTGTAATTGCGCGGAATCGCTGAGAGCGGCGAACGTCTGTCGAGCGCACTGAAGGCAAGGATTCCTGAGGCAATGAGAATAAGAAGGACAATTAAACCAGAAATGAATTTTACAAAACTTAAGAATGGATTTTTGCGTTTTGACTTTTTTATGCTTTTTGAATTTTCAGAATCAGCCATAAAACAATTTTTAGTCAAAACGCAGTTTTTGTCAATTCATTACAGGAGCGCCTTCGAGAACTTCATAGGCTTCGTCGCCAAAGCGGCAGCCCAAAGCGCTGTACGAGCCGGAAGATTTTGATTCAAAAAGACCGCCCATGTTTACTGTTCCGTCGGCGTTACGGCATACTGAGTGAACAGTTCCGTCAAATGCCGGCAGAGTTACAGAAACAAATTCACCAGAATACGGGTCAGAAACCTGTGTTCCGATTTTATCGCCGTTATGAATCTGAGTCTCATCGGTAACGTAATAGAAAATTCCCTTACTCTTGTCACCCAGATAAACAGAATCTGCAATCAATGCGGCAACAGTAACCTCGTTTTCTTTTCCGCCAAACTTATCTACCTGTGCTACACTTGCTTCTCCGGTTGCAGAAATGAGTTTTCTAAAGACACCGCCTGCATAAGTACGATAGAAGTTAAAGTTTGAATTTGTATTTGCAACAGAAGTACAGCCATGAACGCTCAAAGCACCGCCGTTACCGTTATCAGTAAATCCGTCCTTTCCGTTTCCGAATGCAAGGCAGTTGTAAACTACGTGCGGTGTCGGAACCTTGTTGTTTGAGCCGCCAAGTTTATAGCCGTTCATATCGCCGTTTGCAAAGTTTGTTCCGGAAGTAAGTTTACCGTTTCCAAAAGCGACACAGTTTCTGATTGTTACAACACCGATTGATCCGGTTGCTTCTTTTGCGTACAAATCCCAGCCGTCATCGCTGTTGCAGTAAGAAATACAGCCGTCAAATACGTTTCCGTCGCCGCAGGTAAGTTTTGCGGCAAAACCGTCTGCGTTTTCATCAGTTGCAGGGTCGTGGTTATCAAAAGAAGTACAGTTCAAAATCAGGTTGCCGCTCGGCCAGTCTGCAAACGCTGTAACAGAAGAAGCACGGCGGCTGATTTGAAGGCCTGTATCACGGTTTGCCTGTAAAACACAGCGTTCAATAATGTTGTTTTTACCGGCTACAAAGATACCGTTGTCGGCAGCTCCATAAACTGTGATTCCAAAAATGTGCCAGTAGTCTGCGTTAATCTGAAGACCACGCGCATTATTTGAAGTTTCACTTGAATCATAAGACTGGCTCGAAAAGTCCAGGATAACGGAAGCATTGCTTTCCGGCATAATGTATTTGCGCGCACTTTCTGTTCCGTCATTGCCGGCAGCGATAGTGAGCTGATGGTCAAATGAGTAGGTTCCTGCGGCAATAACGATTGCCCCGCCCGCTTTTACCTGTGTAAGGGCAGATTCAAGTTCTGATGCACTTGAAACACGAATTGCATCTTTGATTTTTGAAGTATCGATTTCATTCAATAATGAGCGCCGTCCGATTTTTGAACCGTTTGTGTATTCGGCGGTTAATGTAGGGTCGATAACCGGGGTCACAGGCGCAGTCACTCCGCCGGAAGTTCCGGTTCCGCTGCCGCTACCTGTTCCGCCTGAGCCGGATGAAGAGCCTGTGGTTTCAGTTGTTGAATCTATTATGTTTCCGTTTTCATCTGTCGTAACCTTAGTTACAGTTGTCGAACCGTCTTCGTTTACAGTTGTAGTTGTTTCTACTGTGTAAACAACATCTTTTAAAAACAATACATCATAAAGGCACACCCAGTTGGTTGAACCTACAACGATGTCCACAACGTCAGTTCCGCTGTATTCGACAGTAAAACTCACACCTTCTCTTGCAAGCGAGTTTGCTGCAATAACAGCTTCATCCCGGTAAAGAGTATTGCCGGCTTTTATGTATGCATAACGTCCGTCAGTCTTGGGATTTTTTGAATTTGCACCGTAGTTGATTTGAATTTTAAACGGTCCCTGAACTGAAGAAATTGTAAAAGCATCATCTTTAATTTGCAGAAGACCTGCAGAACAATCTTTTACAGTACAACTCTTATCTGATGCATTATAACCGCAATATTGAATCGGAGTCGCACCGTCCGCACCAAGAGAATGAATCTTAGCCGTGTAACTGCCGTCATCTGATAAATATTCAACATCACTTTTGAGGGAAAATTTTTTATTGTTTGTACCGCCAAATGTTGTAAAATCAACAGCGGCTGCTGCAAGTGCATCAGATGTTGCAATTGCAGTCGTAGCGTCTACAGCCTCGCACGCAGCAGAAGACAAGTCGCTGAAAACCCATCCGTTGGAAACAGAAACGGTTTCCTTTACGGTGGTAACGGTAGTTCCTGAATTTGTAAGCGGATCAGAACCCGACTCCGGGTCAGAACCTTTTTTAGAAGTACTTACATTGTGAGTACAGCCTGCAAGAATAAGTGCTGAAAAAGCAAAAGAAAGAATTGAACGGTAAAGATTTTTTTTATTCATTTTTAAACAGCCTTATAAAAATACCGGCCACAGAACGGCCGGTATTCTTTTTATTTTATTTTTTTTCTTTTCTATTCTGAAATTACAATTACACCGATAGAAGCTGTATCACCTTTTGTAATAACATCATTACCGGTTGCAGTAAATGTTTGTTCAAATGTTGTAACTGCTGTAGTTTTAGCACTAAGTTTAACAGCAGTACCATTCAACTTAAAGCATGACTGTTTTCCGCTTGGTAAAGAGCCTACAACAGTAATTGTAGCACCGACTGTTGCCTTCACAGTAATGCTGCTTGAACTTTCCATTTTCATGGTTGTATATTCGATACCGTCATAAGTAATGGTAATTGCACCATTACTTTCCTTTGCATTTACACTTCCAACTGCAGTTACGCGGCTGTCGGACGGAGCAACGGCACCGTTTACAACAAGAGCTACAACAGCAGAACCTGTCGGAACGTCTGTACTTCCTGAGTCAGTAGTTCCACCGGAAACAGGGTCACTTGTTCCGCTTCCGGTTGATTCACCTGAACCGGTTGAACCTGAATCTCCGCCGGTACTTCCGCCGGAACCCGAAGAAGCAAGTCCCTGAACTGCCGTAAGCTTGTTTTCATAGTTTACGACAAGAGCTTTCAATGCTGAATTAACACCATAATCAGCGTCATCTGCCGCATTGTCAAAGTTGTATGCAAAGTCACTCTGGTAGCGGCCTGCGTATTTAACAACGTATGATTTTGCAGTTTCTGCATTAGAAGGAACGGCAGCAAGACCAAGTCCGCTCAAACCTAATTTTGTATCAAAGTTTGAATATGTATGGCTTCCGCTCTTTGTCTTTACAGTGTCAGGAACAACTGCATCACGCGAATCTACTTCGTAAGCGTCAATATCGCTCAAAGAAACACCTGTTGTATATGTAGTTTCCCAACCGGTTGCTGCATATACAGTGATTGCCTTGACGTTGATTGAACCTTCAGAACCTGCAGTAACAGCAAATGAAGTATCAGTAAGACCGCTTACATCAAATTCACAGTCTGTATAATCTGCATCACTTACAGTTCCAGATACACTGCCTACCGTCAATTTTGCAGAACTTACATCAGAAGAACCTGATTTTGCTTTAATTACAACCTTTGTCGCATTTGCAGGAACTGTAAGCGTAAAGCCTTTTTTACCCTTAGAAATCTGATAATATGGCTTTGTTGCGTCAGAAGCTCCCTTATCGGTTGCATTATCTGTAACAATGAAAGCTGGGAAACTCTCTCCGTATGCCCAGCTGTATATTGTCCAAGTTCCATCACCGTTAACTGTACCAAGAGTTTCTGTTACAGTTGTCGGTTCTGAAACTGATTTACCATTTGTGTAGTCGTATTTGTTTGTAACAAACTGGAATTTAACTCCGTTTGTATTATTTCCAACAAACTTATTACCGTAAGCCTTAATGGTTCCGCCTTCTTCACCTGAGAAAGTTCCGTCACCCTGTCCGTCAGTTCCCTGCTTTGAAGACATCATCGGGTCATGAGCGTTACGGAAGTAGTTTGATTCAGCAAAACATGAAGAACCGCTTGTTACACCAATACCGTATTTTGAGTTACCGTCGTAGTAGTTGTTGTAAACGTGAACTGCAGTTGCGTTACGGATACGCGGATGGCGGCTGTCTGAGTGGTCATACCAGTTGTGGTGGTAAGAAAGATAGTTTGAACCGTTTGAATCTGCAGAGGCATCAAGGAGATTACACTTTCCGCTGTCCCAGAAGTGGTTGTAAGAAAGTGTACTGTATGTTGATTTTTTAAAGTCTAACGAACCGTCACCCTTAGCCTGGTCTGAGTCAGAACCGACAGCACCGTAAGAAATATCGTTGTTATGAATCCAAAGGTATGAGTTGTCAGTATCAACCGAAATACCATCGTCCATAAAGTTGTAGACACCGAGGTTGCACAGTTCAACATATTTGGCTGCACGAATAAGGAAGCCGAATCCGTAAACAGCGGCATCGTGTCCTACACCTTCGATTGTGATTCCATATTCTGTTGTTGATTTAATCTGAAGGCCTTCGGCAGATGAACCGAGGCTGTCCATCTGAGCCTTTGTAATTGTACCGATGATACGGATACAAAGAGGTACAGAAAGTTTTTTGAGGGAAGCTTCAGAAAGAATATTCTGAAGACCTGTGTAAGTTGCGTCGGCAGTTGCGTTTGTACCTTTTACCTGAGTATAGCTTACTGTTTTTGCAGTAGCGCCTGTTACGTACAAAACAATTGCGTTGCTCTTGAGGGTACCGTCAGATGCGTAAGCACCAGGAATTGAAGAGCCTGTAAATGCAAAGCCTGAACGGTCTTTATCAGCAACAGTCATTGTTGCACTTGAATAGTCAGACTTGCTCTGGGTACCTACGGCGCATACTTTAAGAGTATGTGAGCCTGCAGTAAGTCCAAGAGCATCAGCACGGCAAACCTTTGTCAAAGATTTTTTGGTCCATGTTGAATTTGCCTCGTCATACTCATGATATACATATTCATCATAGTAGCGGATTAAAGCTTCATCAATCTTAACATCATCAGCAAGAACTTCATAAACAGCGCCTTCTACCTGTTCAAAAATAATGTATGCAGAATTGAACAGACCGTCGCTTTTTACAATTTTAACCTGAGCATTTGAAACATCAGCGGCGGTAGGAGTCTGAACAGTACCTGCTCCGCCTCCACCATTTTCAGGATTATCAACGTTTCCGCCACCGCCGGAAACAGGACCGCTGTGTTCGTCTCCTCCACCGCCGGAACTTGTAGTTCCCGAGCAGGCAAAAAATAGAAGTCCCGCAGCAAGAATTGCGGTAATTCCAAATAAAGTCCTTTTCATCATTCCCCCTTTTAAGGCGTCTAAAAAAGTAACAAAACGACACCACTTTGTTTATAATATCGAGCAATGATACAAAGGTTCATATTATTATTTGCACTTTTCCGACATTTAGTGATAAAATTTTCTCAAGTTTTAAGAATATTCCGAACAAAAAGTCAAAAAAGTCAATTTTTTATAAGTTTTATTAAGGGGATTTTAAAAAGCGTCCTGTCATTGACAACAGATACCCGCGTCGGGGCGCGGAAATAACAGGAAAGATTAACAATCGGAATCGGAGTAAATCTGTTAGAAGAGTTGGGCGTGTCCCTCACTGTGTTCGGGCCGGGCTTTTCAGGGCTACGGCAAGGGCGTTGCCCGGGGCAACGCCCTGGGCAACGCCCTTTGCCTCCGACCACACCTCCGGTGTGTTTTCGCTGCGCTCACCCTTACAATCCCTCACGCAAAAATGACACAATATAGTAAATGCCTCTTGCTTCCTATACAAGATTATAGTATACTGATTATCGGGAACACCGTGGTATGGGTGGCTGTCTCCTAATCTAAATGACTGGGAGATTTGTGCAGATATGACAAATTATGAAGAGGCGATGCTTGTCATTGCCGTTCTGACTTTGCTTATAGACGCACTTGCTCTCTTCAAGAATTTCTTGTAGGGCAAAAAATAAAGCCTACCCGGCTGCAACCCTGAGTAGGCTTTTAACAATAGCTTAAAGGAGACAGCCACTAACTGCGGTGTTCCCTTTTCTGTTTAAATATACCACATTCTGTTAATTTGTCAACAACTTACATGGGGTTTCCTATCGTGCCCGCTGTGTCATTGCAAATCACAACTCCCCTGTCATTGCCTGCCGCGGGCCGGGGCATCTGTGAAGTATAGTAAAAAAAAAGACCTTCGCATAACGAAGGTCCTTTTTAGTCTTCAGCAAAAATTATTTAAGTTCTGAGAAGTATTTAATAGTACGAACCATCTGTGAAGTATAGCTGTTCTCGTTATCGTACCATGAAACAACCTGTACTTCGTACAAATCGTCAGCGATTTTGTTTACCATTGTCTGAGTTGAATCGAACAATGAACCAAAGCGCATTCCGATTACGTCTGAAGATACGATTTCGTCTTCATTGTATCCGAATGTTTCAGGATCAGAAGCTTTCTTCATAGCGGCGTTGATTGCTTCTTTTGTTACGTCGTTACCCTTTACAACTGCTGTAAGGATTGTTGTAGATCCTGTTGGAACAGGAACACGCTGAGCTGAACCGATCAATTTTCCGTTCAATTCCGGAATTACGAGACCGATAGCTTTTGCAGCACCTGTTGAGTTAGGAACGATGTTCTGAGCACCTGCGCGTGAACGGCGGAGGTCACCCTTGCGCTGTGGACCGTCGAGAATCATCTGGTCGCCTGTGTAAGCGTGGATTGTTGACATGATACCTGACTGGATTGGGAAAGCATCGTTGAGAGCTTTTGCCATTGGAGCCAGACAGTTTGTTGTACAAGAAGCAGCAGAAATAACTGTGTCGCTTGCTTTAAGAGTTTTGTGGTTTACGTTGTAAACGATTGTTGGAAGATCATTTCCAGCTGGTGCAGAAATTACAACTTTGCGTGCACCTGCTTTTACGTGTTCTTCTGATTTTGCTTTTGATGTATAGAAACCTGTACATTCGAGAACTACGTCTACGCCGATTTTTCCCCAGTTTGGAAGGTTAGCTGCATCTGGTCCCTTGCACTTGTAAATTACGATTTTCTTTCCATCTACTACGATGTAGTTATCTTCGCCTTCACCATCGTGAGCTTCTACAGTGTGCAGTCCTTCACCAATACGGCCCATGAAACCGCCCTGTGCTGTATCATACTTCAAAAGGTGTGCGAGCATTGTTGGGCTTGTAAGATCGTTGATAGCAACAACTTCATATCCCTTAGCGCCAAACATCTGGCGGAATGCCAAACGACCAATACGGCCAAAACCATTAATAGCAACTTTTACTGCCATAATCTATCTCCTATAAAAAATTAGATTCAAATTATATTAATTCTAAAATAGCGGATTTTTGACAAATAGTCTACAAAATTTTATTCAAATAGACCCGCAATTTGTTCTTTGTAAAGCTCTTCAATCTTGTAGCGCATCATTTCCTGCTTTGCACTCAGTTCAACACCAACTTCAAAAGATTTTGGTACAAGAACGAATTTATAAATTCGTTCACAAATACGGAATCCGTTATTTGTACTGATTTTTTCATTCAGGATTGAAGCAAACAGACTGTCGATTTCAGGTGTCTTGAGCAGCGACGGATAATCCATATAGGCAAGATTGTTCTGTTCAGCATAAGCTTTAACGGCATCTTCGTTAGGAACAATGAGTGCGCCCAGGTATTTTTTATCCTGACCGGTTACCATTACAGATTCGATGAATTCGTTTCCGAGAAGTTCGGCTTCGATTACTGAAGGTTCAATATTTTCGCCGCCCAGCAATACGATTGTATCCTTTGCACGGCCTGTAATTTTAATTTCACCGTCATAGGTCATAAGACCAAGGTCACCAGTGTTGAACCAGCCGTCCTTGTCGATTACCTTTTCTGTCAGGTCAGGACGCTTGTAATAGCCCTTCATTACCTGAGGCGAGCGGAGAATAATCAGGCCCTGCTTTCCCGGAGGAAGGGGATCCATGCTTTTGATAACTCCGTGCTCTTCTGCAACAATGCGCAAATCCATTGTAGGGAACAGAATTCCCACAACGCCCGGACGAGGATGAGTCCAGTCGCGGAACGAAATTACAGGCGCAGTTTCGCTCATGCCGTAGCCTTCAAGAAGGTTAAGGCCGATTGCGCGGTAAAAGTCGTCAGTTGCTTTCTGGAGGGCGCCGCCGCCTGAAACGGCGATGGAAATACGGCCGCCAAACTTAGCACGGATTTTTCTGAATACAAGGATGTCTCCAAGTTTGTGCCATGGCCACAGTACAAGCCATGGAATAAGTCCAACACAGAAATCCAGCGGACGGCAGCGTTTTTTAATCTGGGTTGCGTTTCCATAAACCAGGTCTTTCATTCTGGCATATTTTGCGCCTACGCTGATAAAGAAATTGAATAATTTAAGTGTGATTCCGCCGGTCTTTCTCATAGCGCGGTTTACACCGTTTGCAAGACCTTCCCAGAGACGCGGAACACCGCAGATCCACTGAGGGCGGATTACTGCCATGTCAGGAAGAAGAATCGGAGCAACAGGTTTTGAATATGCAAGACCGCAGCTCATTGTCGGAGCCAGGTACTGAATCAGGCGTTCAAAACTGTGCCATACCGGCAGGATGCTCATCCAGATATCGCCTACTTTACATGGTACAAAGTTATGAATTACAGAAAGCTGAGTCATGTAGTTTCCGTGTGTGAGCATTACGCCTTTTGGAGTTCCTGTTGTGCCGGATGTAAAAATCATTGTGGCAAGGTCATCGCCTTCAATTGAATCCATAGAGTCTTCAATTTCTTTTGTCTTGCCGGCAACATCCGTATTCAGGATTTCGTGGCCTTTTTCCAGCAGCCGGTCAAAGTAGTAAAGTGTAATTCCTGCGTCTTTAATGGCCTTTTCTACATCGTCTTCTGCCTTATCAAAGAGAATTACATTTTTTAAGAGCGGAACCTCGTCAACTTTTTCAAGGATTTTTTTAATCTGGCGGGCATTTTCAAAAATTCCGTATTTACAGTCAGCAAAACTTGTAATGAAGCGGATTTCTGTTCCCATTGAATCACAGCCCCGGGGAACATCGGCAGCTCCAAGGCTCAGAATGGCAAAGTCACTGATTAACCATTCACGGCGGTTATCAGAAATAAAGGCTACATTGTCACCTTTTTGAATTCCAATTGACTTTAATGCAAGAGCATAGTCAATAACCTTTGAATACACTTCCGCATAGGAATATTCCTGGAATTTGCCTTCACTGTTTTTTGAATACTGAAGAATTACATCAGGAACTTCTTTTGCTCTTGTCTTTAAAAGCAACGGAAGGTTTTTTGGCAGCGTTCTTGTAGTGAATTTCACTTTTTTAGTCCCCTTCAAAAGCCCCCGCAGCAAATGCGATTTTTTATCGCCGGGAGCCCTTTATTTGCGGCTTTCCTTTTCGGATGCCTTTCTATTTAAATATCCGGAATCAACAAGGTACTGACGGCGTGTCATTACCAGAGAAATCAATTCCTGATACATATTGTAATCTACTTCCAGTGCAATAGGAAAGATAAAAAATTCTGTTTCGTCGCAATATCGTTCAATAAATTTTTCGTCGGTAACAAATCCCAGCGAAATCATATTACTGATTCGATCTGCGCATTTTAAGATTTTGGCTTTCTGACTGCCGTCCACAAGGATGCGGCGGAGAAACTGGCTTTTCTGTTCACCTTCCCGTTTGGTAACTTCAAGTACCAGATCCAGCACCTGACGGCCTTCAGAATCCGTGTTGATGATTATGTCCTGGTCAAAACCTGGGATATCTTCTACCACGTCGTGAATTACGCTTGCCTTCAGCAAAGTTGAATCAATATATCCGTAGTCAATCAAAATGGCCATTGTATCCATCTGGTGACGGAACATATTGCCGCCGGCGTGGCGTTCTTTTCCGATAAGATTTGTTGCAATCTGCATATATGGAGCAAGTACAATTTTCTGAAGTTGCTGAAGATGTTCAGCATCCATCTTAAGAGGCTTGTCTACTTTCATATCAAACTGTTTGCCCATATACGCCCCCGTCTTATTTTAATGTTTCGATATAACCTGTAAGTTTTTCGATACGGCGTTTGATTGCCGCAAGGTTATCCCGTTCTGCCTGAACCACTTCTGCAGGAGCAAACTGAGCAAACTTTCCGGCAAGCTTACCTTCGAGTTTTTCAGCATCCTTCTTTTCTTTTTCAAGATCCTTTGTAAAGTGGAGCATCAGGGTATTTGTATCCAGGTTTTCATCCATGAGGATGAATGCTTCGTAACCAGTTCCTACAGTTCCGATTGATTTTGCAGGTTTAGCGTCTACAAATTCAATATTTGCAAGTCCCGCAAGCAGCTGAATCATTTCAATCTTTTCGCGGCAAACTTCTGCATCACTGCCCTTTTCAATCAAAAGTGCAACATTAATCTTGAATGCAGGGTCAATGCCGCACTCGTTGCGCAGTCCGCGGATGTTTCTGATTAAATCCTGCAGTGTATCAAATCTGCGGGTAATGTTTTCATCATCGCGAGCAGCATCATATTCAGGATATGGTGCAGTGATAAGCATGTCTTTGTAAAGGCTGTTTGAAAGCACTTTCTGAGCGCCTGCCTTGCTGCGGTTTACGATGATTTCTGCAAGAGGAAGCTTTCCGTAGATTTCTTCCGTTACGAACGGAATGAACGGATGAAGCAGTCTAAGGGATTCTTCCAGAACGTTGAGCAATACGCTTACCTGGCGGTCTTTTTCGTGGTCGTCACCGTGTTTGAAAGAAAGTTTTGTAGCTTCAACATACCAGTCACAGAATTTATTCCAGAAGAACTCGTATACGGCACTTGCTGCATCGTTGTAACGGTATCCGTCAAGGGCGGCACGTGCGTCCAGGGCAGCGTGATTCAATTCTGTGTAAATCCAGCGGTCAAGTTCTGTCAGTTCATCATCCTTTACAGGAATCAGGTTGCGGTCTTCAAGATTACCGAGGATGTATCGGCTTGCATTCCATACTTTGTTACAGAACTTGGAGCCCATCTTGAATGAGTCGTTGTCAATCAGAATATCCTGGCCCTGTGCACACAGGAATGAAAGTGTAAATTTAAGGGCATCGGCTCCGTACTGTTCAATAATTTCCAGCGGGTCAAGACCGTTGCCGAGAGATTTACTCATCTTGCGGCCCTGCTTGTCGCGAACCAGTCCGTGGATATAAATATCGTGGAACGGAGACTTGCCTGTAAATTCAAGGCCGGCCATAATCATGCGGCTAACCCAGAAGAAGATGATATCGTAAGCAGTTACGAGAGCTGTTGTCGGATAGAAATTTTCAAGGTCGACAGTTTTTTCCGGCCAGCCCAGGGTACTGAACGGCCAGAGCCATGAAGAGAACCATGTATCAAGAACATCAGGATCCTGTTTTAACTGGTCTGCACCTGCGCCGCACTTTGGACAGCATGTCGGGTCTTCGCGGCTTACGATTGTTTCGCCGCATTTCTGGCAGTACCATGCAGGAATTCTGTGTCCCCACCAGATCTGGCGGCTGATACACCAGTCACGGATGTTTTCCATCCAGTGTGTGTATGTGTTTTCCCACTTGCGGGGATAGAATACGATTTCTCCGTCGCGCCATGCCTTGAGGGCTTTTTCGGCCAGCGGCTTCATTTTTACGAACCACTGATATGACAGATATGGTTCAACAACGGTCTTACAGCGGTAACAGTGGCCTACTGAGTGGGTCATTTTTTCTTCGCCCTTAAAAAGACCTGCTTCTGTTAAATCTTCAATTACCAGTTTGCGTGCCTGTTCGCATTTGAGGCCGCGGTATTTTTCCGGTACGTTTTCGTTTAAAGTTCCGTCCGGATTGAGAAGGTTGATGATTTCCAGGTTGTGTCGTTTACCAACTTCCCAGTCGTTAGGGTCGTGAGCCGGTGTAATTTTTACCATACCGGTTCCAAACTCTTTATCAACATAACTGTCTGCAATAATCGGGATTTCTTTTCCTGTAATCGGAAGTTTTACTTTTTTGCCTACAAGATTCTTGTAGCGTTCATCCTCCGGGTTAACTGCAACTGCAGTATCACCAAAGAATGTTTCCGGACGGGTTGTTGCAACTTCGATTTTTCCGCTTCCGTCAGCGTATTCGTAGTAAAGGTGGTACATTGCACCTGCTGTGTCGATGTGGTCAACTTCATCATCTGCAAGGGCAGTTCCGCAGCGTGGACACCAGTTTACCAGGTACTGTCCCTTGTACATAAGTCCGCGTTCGTAGAGTGTAACGAATACATCACGAACTGCCTTTGAAAGACCTTCGTCATAAGTAAAGCGTTCCCGGGTCCAGTCTACTGAGTTACCGAGTTTTTTCTGCTGTTTTACGATAATGTCGTGATGCTGGTGAGTTACATCCCATGTGCGTTCGATGAACTTTTCGCGGCCGATGTCGTTACGTGTTTTACCTTCTTTTTTGAGGGCTTTTTCTACAACGTTCTGAGTTGCGATTCCGGCATGGTCTGTTCCAGGAATCCACAATGTATTGTCGCCCTTCATGCGGTGGTAACGAACTACAACGTCCTGCAAAGTATTGTTGAGACCGTGTCCCATGTGCAGAACGCCTGTTACGTTAGGCGGCGGAATTACAACTGTATATTTGATATTAGAAGTTTTCTGGCTGTGAACAGGACTTTCTTTGTCGCTGGCCGGTCTAAAATAGCCTTTATCTGTCCATTCTTTATAGATTCTGTCTTCAAAATCTTTAGGATTATAAGCTTTTTCCAATTCAATCGCGTGCATCGGTATCCTCAAAATTAAATCGATATATAGATGTAGATTATAGTGAATTGAATGGCCTTGTTCAATAAAGAGGGAATTTTTGACCCGGATGAAATAATGAAAGATAAAAAAAAGCCGCACAAAAACTCCCCGGACTTGGACAGTTTCCGTGCGGCCGTACTGAATTCTAATTTTGCCTAGTACTGATACAGTTCCCGCTCTTCGTATGAAGTGTGCAGGTACTTTTCGCTCTTTTCACCCAGCGGAGCTCCAAGATAATCCTTGTAAATCTTAATGATTTCAGGATTATTGTGGCTCTGACGGATTACACATCTTTCATCGTCGGTGTACAAGGCGTCTGAACGGACTTTACGGAGCTCGTCTGTAATTCCGTATGGCTGTCCGCCGCCGGCAATACAACCACCGCGGCAGGCCATAACTTCGATAAAGTGCCATGTCGGTTCCTTTCCTTCGGCAAGGTCCTTACGAACCTGTTCAACAACCTGGTCCACGTACTTAATCTGGTGAACTACAGCCACGCGTACCTTTGTTCCGTTGATGTCGACTTCGCTGGACTTAACGTTTTCAAGACCGCGCACAGGTTTGTATTCAACCGGTCCAAGTTCTTTTTTGGTAAGAACAAAGTAAGCGGTTCTTAAAGCGGCTTCCATTACACCGCCTGTAGCTCCGAAGATTGTTCCGGCACCTGTGTAATCGCCCAGGAGGCTGTCACACTTGCCTTCCGGAAGGTTTTCAAAGTCTATTCCTGCTTCGCGGATGAGCATTGCCAGTTCGCGGGTTGTGAGGACCATATCATTGTCCTGAGCCCCGGAAGAAGCCATCGTCTTGTTTCGTTTGCTCTCCCAGAGTTTTGCGGTACACGGCATAATCGAAACGTTAAAGATTTCTGACGGCTTGAGCCCCATTTTTTCTGCAAAGTAAGTCTTTGTCATTGCGCCCTGCATCTGCTGCGGAGACTTTGCAGTAGAAAGGTGCGGCAGCATGTCGTGGTATTTCTTTTCGCAGTAATCTACCCAGCCAGGACAGCAGCTTGTAAACATCGGGATTTTTCCGCCCTTTGTAATGCGTTCAATTAATTCGTTGCCCTCTTCCATGATTGTAAGGTCGGCAGCAAAGTTTGTATCAAACACATACTTGAATCCAAGTTCGCGGAGGGCACTGTAAATCTTACCTGTGGTAAGTTCGCCCTTTTTCATGCCGAATTCTTCGCCCAGCGCTGCACGAACTGACGGTGCAATGGCAGCAACACTTGTGTATTTAGGGTTATCCAGGCGTTCAAAAATGCCTTTGACAGGATTGCGGAATGTAATTGCTTCTACCGGACAGTGAACTGCACACTGACCGCATCTGATACACGGACTGTGGGCAAGGTCAACTCCGCCTACAGGGCCGATGATTGTCTTGTCGCCGCGGCCATTGTATTCAAGGGCAAACACGCCCTGCATTTCCTGGCAGGCAGTAACACAGCGTCCGCAGTTGATGCACTTTTCCCGGTTGAGGACGATTTCAGCGTAGCTGTCGTCAACCGGCTGGCTTCTGTCGATTTTTGGAAAACCCGCACGGCGCAGCCCGAGGGCGCCTGCAAGTTCCTGGAGTTCGCAGTTGTGGTTCCGTGAACACTGGAGACAGTCGCTGGGATGGGAACTGAGTATAAGTTCAAGAACTGTACGTCGTGCCTTAATCAGCTCTGCGTCCGTAGTTATGATGTTCATACCTTCGGTACACTCTGTGGAACAGGCACGGATCATTTTTGCTCCCCGCGGACCGATGCTTTTTACGGCACAGATACCGCAGCTGCCCCACGGCTTTAAGTCGTCACAGTGACAGAGTGAAGGTATTTTGATTCCAACCTGTCGTGCGGCCGTGATAATTGTGGTTCCCTCGGGAACGCTGACCGGTTTATTGTTTATTGTCAAATTAATCATGATTCACCTCGTTATCCAAAAGAAAAATTACGCCTTAACAATTGCGTGGAATTTACAGTTGGCTTCACAGGTTCCACACTTAACACACTTGTTCTGGTCAATAACCTTCCATGCAAGTTTCTTTCCTTCCTTGATTTCGTTCCAAGGGTTATTGGAAATTGCTCCTGCAGGACATCCTTTCTGGCACATTCCGCAGCCTATACACTTTTCTTCATCAATGTTGAATGAAACAAGACTGCGGCATTTGTGTGCAGCACATTTCTTTTCCTGAATATGTTCAAGATATTCATGATTGAATTTTTTAATCGTTGAAAGCGTCGGGTTTGGTGCAGACTGCCCGAGAGCACAGAGCGCACTGTTCTTCATTGCCTTACCGATATCTTCCAGCATCTGAAGGTCACGCATTGTACCGCGGCCACTGGTAATTTTTTCCAGCGTATTGAGCATCTGGCGCGTACCGATTCGGCACGGTGCACACTTACCGCAGCTTTCATCCACACAGAACTTCATGTAGAATTTTGCAATGTCGACAACACAGTCGTCTTCGTCCATTACAATCATACCGCCCGAACCCATCATTGAGCCGAGCTTAACGAGAGAGCCGAAGTCAATCGGAGTATCAAGCTCGTCCTCGCAGATAATACCGCCGGAAGGACCACCTGTCTGAACCCCCTTGAACTTTTTACCGCCCTTGATTCCGCCGCCCACATCAAAAATGATTTCCCGCAGCGTAGTTCCCATTGGAACTTCAACGAGTCCCGAGTTGTTGATTTTTCCGGTAAGGGCAAAAACCTTTGTACCCCGGGAGTCTTCATCACCGATTGTGTTGAACCAGTCGGATCCCTTGTAAATAATCTGAGCGATGTTTGCCCATGTTTCTACGTTATTGATTACTGTAGGCTTGCCCCACAAACCGCTCTGAGCCGGGAACGGAGGTTTTGGAGTCGGCATGCCGCGCTTTCCTTCGATTGAACGCAGGAGGGCTGTTTCTTCACCACAGACAAAGGCTCCGGCGCCGAGACGGATTTCGATGTCAAAATCAAAACCGCTGCCCAGGATGTTTTTACCGAGAAGACCGGCTTTTTTAGCCTGATCAATTGCAACTTCAAGGCGGTGAACTGCAAGAGGATACTCGGCGCGGATGTAGATGTAACCCGCATTTGCACCGATTGCCCGTCCACAGATTGCCATTGCTTCGAGGATTGCGTTAGGGTCACCTTCGATTGTTGAACGGTCCATGTAGGCACCTGGGTCACCTTCGTCGGCGTTACATACAACGTACTTTTCAGGACCAGGTGCATTAAAGCCCGCTTCCCATTTTAAGCCCGTCGGGAATCCTGCACCACCGCGTCCGCGCAAACCTGATTTTTTGATTTCATCGATAATGTCTTTTGGCTGCATCTCAAAAAGGGCTTTTTCGAGGGCGAGGTACCCGTCCATACCGATGTATTCGTTGATATCTTCAGGATTGATGACGCCACAGTTACGCAGAACGATACGGAGCTGTTTTTTATAGAATGGAATCGATTCAGTTCCGTCAGGATTTTTTTCGATTTCATCATAAAGAAGGCGTTCAACTTCTTTTCCGCCGATCAAGTGTTCGTTTACAATATCTTTTACGTCTTCAGGCTTTACGTGAACATAAAAAGAGTTTTCGGGCATTACCTTTACGATAGGGCCCTTTTCACAAAAGCCGAAACAACCGGTACTGATAATGTTTACACGGTCAGTCAGTTTTGCTTCGGCAATGAGTTTTTCAAATTCATCACGGATTGCGTCTGAGTTGCTTGATTTACACGCAGTACCGCCGCAAAGCAAAACTGTTTTTTTATCGGTTTTTAAGTTTTTAAAATCCTCCGGTTTCCGGATAGCCAGAAGTTCTTTATATTTTGAATTTATTGAATGTAATTCGTCTCTTGTCATGTCTGTGCTCCTTACTTCTGGTACTTAGCTAGAATTTGAGGAATCTGTTCTTTTACAACGCGGCCGTAAACTTCGCCGTTGATTGAAATAACAGGTGCCATACCGCAGCAACCGATACAGCGTACAGATTCAACAGAAAACTGTCCGTCTGATGTTAAGATATCATCTGCCTTTAAATTTAAAATTCGATGGATTTCGTCCAGAAGTTCCTGACCGCCTTTGAGATAGCAGGCTGTACCGAGACAAACAGTAATCTGATTGCGTCCCGGAGGTGTTGTTCTGAAAAATGAATAGAAAGAAACTACTCCATGAATTCGTGCGACAGGGAGACCTGTAAGATTTGCAACTTCCTGAACCGCATCGTTTGAAATGTAACCCATTTCTTCCTGAACACGGTGAAGAATCATAATCAGGTTGCCTTTTTTAGACTTCCAATCGTCGATAAACTGGCGCAGTTCCGGTGAAAAAACTGACTTTTTATCTGCCATAATAATGTACCTCTAAAAAATATTTTAACACAGTTTTTAAAATGCAGTTATTTTATTTTAAAAATTATATCTTTTTATATCAGGTCAGAGCGTGTAACAAATTTGAAAGTACAATGTTTATGTGTTATATTGAATTTGAATTCGCGCCGGCGGAGGTGCGGACTTACTGGAGGAAAAAATGAAAAAAATAATCGCAGCAGTTTGCGCAATCAGCGCTGTTTTACTTCTTGCATCTTGTGGTTCAACAAAAACAACAGCAGCCACTCAGGCAGAAGAATTGAACCTTCCGGCATGGGTTCTCGAAGGTAAACGCGACAATACAGGTATTTATGCAGTAGGCGCCGGAAAACTTTCCAACCTTACAAATTCGCTCAAAATGGCCAAAGCACAGGCCCGTGTTGAACTTGCAACAACCGTAAAGGCAAATGTTCAGGCTGTAACACAGACTCTCGTTGACGACCAGGGAGCCACAGGCGACAGACAGGACCTGGAAGCACTCACAGAAAACGCACTCATCCGCGTTGACACAATTCTCCAGGGCTCAGAACAGGTTGACCAGTACATCGCAAAGGACGAAACAGTTTATGTTCTGATGTACCTTCCATACAGCACAATGGTCACTGAGCTGAATAAAAATCTTGAAGAAACAAACAAGAAATTCAACCGCACATCTTCTGCCGCATACACAGAGCAGAAAATGGCAGAAGCATACGAAAAATACTTCTCGCAGAATAAAAATTAACCCTGCCGCATTTTGACACAGGGGCACACAGCATAAAAAACTTTCTTTTATGAAAGAGTCTCCCGGTCGATTCCGGACTTTACGAAACCGCTCGATATCTTCGCTACATACAGAGCGGGCCCTGAAACTATTAACGTTTGCCGCTAAAGCGGCAGGCCCGCTCTGAATGTTTTCAAAAGCCCGGCCTCTCCCTCGCGCCTCTTTCGAATCATTAATTTTTAATCTCTGTGCCCGGTGTGTCAAAGTTGTCCGTAATCAATTTTTCCTTGTCATTCCGTTTTCGTATGTATAAATTATAGGAATGAGCACACTTGTAAAAATCACCGATGACGTAATTCAACTTTCAAGTTCATTAAAAGAAGCAAACTTCGGCCGTACTGACCTCGGAAATTCAATCGACGAAAAAGGCTATGTTATTACCGTAAATGATGACCTTTCCATCGGCTGTGAGGAATGGGCCTTTACAAATACAAAAATCGCTGACGACGGAATAGTTTATTTTGAAGGAAAAACTCCGTTCAGTTTTACAGGCACTACTCTATTCAATCTGCTCGAACAGAATGACGACGCTGCAAAAAAGGCAAAAAAAGACAGCATGCTCGCCATTACATATCTCTTAAAAGAAGAAAAAGCCTTTGGCGGCGCCATGGGAATTTTATATTCAGAAGTGGACAGCAAAAGCAGAATAATCGCGCTGCCGGCAAATCTTTTTGAACGCTGCGCCCGCAATTCATCTGAATACGGACAGAACCAGGGCATTTTTGTTAACCGCGCACTTACCGGCCAGAAAGCAAGTCTTTTTACCAGAAGTGTCATCGCCTACAAGGCTTTGAGCGGCGCCTACCCTTTTACAGAAACCGACCTCGAAAAACGCCAGAACGATATTACAGACTTTAATTTTATCCCGCTTCAATATATGGTCAGCGGAATCGACATCGAACTTGCAGATTCAATCAACGCAGGACTTAAAACCGTAAATCCCGTCAAAGAACGCAGGACAAAAAAATTAAAATCCGAAGACAGGGCTTTGATTCAAATTGAACAGAACCTGAACAGGGCTAAAAGTTTTTCTGTAAAAGCCTTTGTTGAACAGCTGCAGAAAAATCCGCCTTCACCAGATGCTGAGTTCAACAGAAAAAAAAAATGAATTCATCAGAAAGCAGAAGCGCCGGATTAAGACAAAAAGATTTCTGGCCCGAAACAAAAACCGCATCATAGGAACTGCAGCAGCGCTTGTAATTGCTGTAAACGTAATTCACAGTTTTAATAAAACAAACGGTCTTCTTGCAACTTCGCTAGGGCTTACTGCAGAAGAAACAGCACGCACGTTTTACACAGGCATCCACAAGGCCGACGTTCCGCTCCTGCAGGAAATTGCAAAGGGCTCAAAGATGAAAAATGTAATCAACATTACGGCAGGTTTTTACGTTACAAACAAACAGCGCGTCATCATGGACGAAAAGGAAGGTACCCTCTCTCCTGTTGAATTTTTACGGAAAAAAGGCGAAACAGATTACTGGCAGTATGGAATCAGCGGCCTCACACTCGACGGAACTCCATACCCTGCTGCTTTTGAATATCCCCGCCGGAACGACAAAAAAGCTCCTCTAAAAACAGAAAACGGAGAAAAGCTTATAAAAGGCCAGACAAAACAGATTCAGGCTTCATACAATCTTATTCACTACGACGGGGCAAACGTAATTGCCGTAAACAAGGTAACAGAAACACTGACCCTCAAATGGAACGGAAAGCGCTGGATCGTCCGCGACGTTGAAGGCAAATCCAGAAACTCTTTGTGGAAGGTTAAATCTTACAAGGCTGACATAACAGGCGCCCTCGAAGAAAGCGGCGGCGACCTCGTAAAAGCCTGCGATATTTTACGCCTAAAATACGACTTTATTCCGCGCGCTGACGAACTTCAATAAAGTTATTTTTTGAATTCTGTTATTAGCAGGGTTTCATATTGACATTTTTTCGGTTTTTGTCATAATCATTTACAAGAGGTTCGATTTATGTCATTTGAATACAATCTTGAAAAACAGCACGCAAAAGGAAAGCTTCACGCCATCGAAAGAATCAATGCTCTCGTTGACAAAAACAGCTTTATGGAAATCTATGCCCAGGCACGTCATCAGTGCACAAACTTTGGCATGGACAAAAAAGAAATTCCTTACGACGGTGTTATCACAGGTTTTGGAACCATCAACGGAAAAAAGGTTGCAATTTATGCACAGGATTTTACAGTTCAGGGCGGTTCGCTGGGAAAAGTTCACGGACAGAAAATTGCCGAACTGATTGAAAAAGCAATCGAATTTAAATGCCCTGTAATCGGTGTCAACGACTCTGGTGGAGCACGTATCCAGGAAGGCGTTGACGCACTCTGCGGTTACGGCGAAATCTTCAGACAGAACGTACGCGCTTCAGGTGTAATTCCTCAGATTTCAATCATCGTAGGACCATGTGCCGGCGGTGCAGTTTATTCACCTGGACTTACAGACTTTATCTTTACAGTAGACAAGATTTCTCAGATGTACATTACAGGTCCAAAGGTTGTTAAGCAGGTAATGTTTATGGACATCACTGACGAAGACCTCGGTGGAGCTGCAATTCACTCACAGAAATCAGGCGTTGCTCACTTCCGCGCAGACAGCGAAAAAGAATGCTACGAACAGGTTAAAAAACTTCTCGACTATATTCCGCACTACTACGGTGAAAAGGCTGAGCCAGAAGAAAAATTCAAGTTCTCTTCCAAAAAGAACAAGGACATTACAACAGTTCTCCCGGAAGCAAGCACAAAGGGTTACGATATCAAAAACGTAATCGAAGATGTAATCGACGATGATTCATTCTTTGAAGTAATGAAAGAATTTGCAGGAAACGCCGTAACAGGTTTTGGTAAAATCGAAGGCCGCACAGTTGGTATCGTTGCCAACAACCCGGGTTACTTTGGCGGCGTTTTGAACTGCGATGCTTCTGACAAAATTTCACGCTTTGTACGCTACTGCGACTGCTACGATATTCCGCTTTTAACTTTTGTAGATGTTCCGGGCTTTATCCCTGGTCCACAGGAAGAGCAGAAAGGTATCATCCGCCACGGTGCAAAACTCCTGTACGCTTACTCAGAAGCTTCTGTTCCAAAAGTTACAGTTATCACACGCAAAGCTTACGGCGGTGCATACATCGCTATGTGTTCAAAACACCTTGGAGCTGACTTTGTTTACGCATGGCCAAAAGCAGAAATCGCCGTTATGGGTGCTGAAGGTGCCATCGGTATTTTGTATGCAAAAGAAGCAGATCCAAATGTTAAGGCACAGAAAGGTGCCGAATACAGAGAGACATTTATGACTCCGACAATCGCAGCTCAGCGTGATTACATTTCTGCCGTAATCAATCCAGAAGAAACACGCGCACGCGTTGCAGCAAGTTTTAAAATCCTTGAAGGAAAAACTTCTACAGACTGTATCTGCAAAAAACACGGAAACATTCCGCTGTAATCTGCGTACATCAACGGATTTTGTTAAAAGCACTCCTGCGGCGTCCCTGCCGTAGCAAACATGCCGTAGCAGTCGTGCCAGATTACACCGTCATCAAAAATTACCTGGCTTAAATAAACAAAATCCAGAACATATTGCCCTGCAGTTTCTTCTGCGGGGCTTTTTATTTTAAATTCAAGGACGCACGACTGCCCCGCTTCGAGTGAGCAGTCTTTTGTAAAAACGTATTCAAGGCCGTCTTCGGTGTCCGGATTGCCTTCGCTGTCGTAAACATTAAAGCAGACGGTAACGGCGCTGATTGTTTTTGGGCTTGTGTTGGTTATTTGAACCTGAACAACCGGATAATCAGACCTTTCATCAGAAAGGAGGCCTCCCGTGTCAGAACCCCTTCCACAAAGAGCGTCTCCGCCAGCCCCGCCCGACCGGACACATGCGTACACCTGGCAGGGAGATTCATTCAACAAGCCTGCAAAGGCACCCGTTGCACACGAAGCAAACAGAGAAAAAAGCAGAAGGCTCAGGCCAAAGATATTGAACAGTCTGAATCCCGTTTTATCAGGCTTTCCAATGGAAGCCGCGCCTGATTTTTTAGGATAATATTTTTTGATTTTGACAGAGGGCTCTTCATTTTTAAACAAAGTTGAATACGACATAAGCGCCGAACAAAGACTGTGGCCCGCCCTGACCCCGTGACTGAAAACCGCATCGATAAAGCAGCCCTCCCCGGTGCAGTTTATGCTCAGGCAGTCTTCGTGCCAGAAAAAGGAATTGCAGCAGTAAAGATAGATTTCCATTACAAGGGCAAGTTTGTAGTTTGGAACAAAGGTGCCTGATGTAACGCCGCCGGATACAAGTTTTTTCTGGGTTGCAAAAACTCCGCACGACACAAATTTTTTATTCAATAATTCAATAAAATCTTTTGCACCCGGATAATAAATTCCGTCGGCAGGCAGAGGGTCACAAACTCTGTAGCCGAGAGTTAACTGTCCCAGAAAATCAAACGACACGGAGCAGGCTTCATTCTGGACAATTTCCCGCTCGGTGCAGTTCTGCAGCTTAAACAGACACTTTCCGTCATCGTACCTGAATGACTGGATATTGCCGCGATGTTCGTAAACTCTCTGCAAAACCATGGATGTCCGTTCGGCAGAAGTCGGTAATTCACTTGAATACAAAATTCCTCCTTGTAATAAAAGCCACCCACCTTATATATAGACGGTGAAATTCAAAAATCAGCAAAAGATTTTTATAACATTGCGTTATATTTCGATTTGAAAAGAGTTTTTTTCTGTGTTAAAATCAAGGCATGATGAAAAGTTTTATTAAGAGCCTTATCGGTTCAATCATTTTTACATGCTCAGCTGCTGCCTTTGCCCAGGAAACTTTTTCTGATCTTGATATGGTAAAGGCCGGTCCCCCTGTCGACGAAGTTTACGACGTTTACGTTATTGGCGACGGAAGCCAGTCTTTTACAGAAAAACGCTGGATAAAACCTTTTTACATCAACCGGACAGAAACCACTTACGACCTGTGGTATTCAATCAGGACCGCGAGCCTTTCAATGGGATACAAATATATAAATCCGGGCCAGGAAGGCTCAAAAGGCAGGCGCGAGGCCGAACCTACTGATTTTAACAAATACCAGCCGGTAACAATGATAAGCTGGTACGATGCAATCATCTGGTGCAATGCTTTAAGTGAATTATCAGGCTTTACTCCGTGCTACACTTACAACGGTCAGGTTCTGCGCGACGCAACAGACACCGCAAAATGCGATTTGTGCGAATGCAACTGGGACTGTGACGGCTACCGTCTTCCTTCCGAAGAAGAGTGGGAATACGCAGCACGCAAAACAAAGAGCGGATTTCAGTCAGGCGACTGCATGAGCGGCCAGATTAACGAAAAAGGCAAAACTGATTATTCAATTCCGGAAGGTGAATTAAGCTGGACTGCAAACAATTCATCTTCAACCCATGTGGCAGGAACAGCCGGCTCTCCTTTTAAAGAAGATGCCCCGCCGGAAGCAGGAAGCGGAAATCCGAACGGACTCGGCTTATTTGATATGAGCGGAAACGTTCTTGAATTTGTATGGGACTGGATGGCAAACTACAAGAGTTCTGAGCCGGGACAGCGTTACAACGGACCTGAAACAGGAAGCCAGCGTGTAAGCCGCGGAGGAAGCTGGTCTGCCTACACACCGTTCTGCTATGCAGGCGACCGCTACAGTTTTGATCCGAACGAAGTTTACAACTACTTTGGATTCAGATTAGCTAAGACTAAATAATTCAGCGGATTTTACAAACCACTTATCGTCTTTTTTATCAAGTTCTGCAACTGCGTATCTTCCCTGAACCAGTGCACCCGGATTAACAACAGTTGTATCACCGATTTTATCTACTGCAAAACTTTCATGAATATGGCCTGTCAGAACAAGGACAGGCTGTCTCTTTTCAACAAAGTTTCTTAAGCCTTCACTTCCCACGTGGAATTGGCCGCCTGCAAGGTCACAGAGTGTGTCTTTTGGCGGATTGTGCATAATAAGTATCAGGTTGTTGATTTTACCGTCTGCGTCAGCGAGGGTGTCGGCTGAGTTTTCAATTATGTCCAGATCAGAAACGAGTTCTTCGTCAGTGCGTTCAAAAGGAGTAACGCCTGTAAATTTTGAACCGCCGCCGGAACCTGCAAGCACAAGCGAGTCATGGAATACCATGCTGCCTTCTACGCTGATGTCCTGCTTTTCAAGTTCATCAAGGAATTCTTCCTTGTCGTTATTTCCGAGAACAGCAAAAATTGATTCATGTTTTTTAAGAAGTGTTTCGAGAACAGGTTTGCCTTCGATATTTTTTTCTGCGTCGGCAAAATCGCCTGCAAACAATACAAGGTCAGCCTTTCCAAATTCACCGGCGAGTTTCTCGATATTAACTGTATCGCCGTGCATATCTGAAAGTAAAAGAATTCTCATCTTACATATCCTCCATTGCCTTTTTTAAAGCAGCCATCTGCTCATGAGTTCCGATTGTGATTCTTAAAAAGTCTTCGATTCCAGGGGTGTTAAAGTGGCGGACCAGAATGCCCTGCTCCTTGATTTTCTGGTAAGAAGATTCGCCGTTCAAACCGTCTTTTTTGCAGAATACAAAGTTTGTCTGGCTGTCCAGAACAAACCAGCCCTTTGCGCGCAGAAAGTCGATAAATTCATCGCGTTCAAAGGCAACGCTTTTTGCGCATTCAACATAGTAGCCTGCGTCAGAACATGCGGCAATACCGGCCTGCTGTGCCATAAAGTCTACAGGAAAGTGGTTCAGGCTGTTTTTTACGGTCGTAATCTGATTTACGAGGGCTGGGCTTGCAACAACGTAGCCGAGTCTCAAGCCTGCGCCGCACAGAGACTTAGAAAAAGTTCTTACGATTACAAGATTGTCAAATTCGCTCAAAAGCGGAATTGAACTTTCCCCGCCAAAATCAACGTATGCTTCGTCTACGACAAAGACCTGGTCTTTTGGAGCGGCCTTGATCATCTGACGGATTTCGTCGCGGGTAAGGCCGAGGCTTGTAGGAGCATTAGGGTTTGCAAAAATTGTGCTTGAGTTATTTGCATTTGCGTGTTCAAGCATGGTCTTTTTGTCTAAAGTCCAGTCGGAATTCAATTCAATTTTGTCCATCGGAACATTATAAAATCCCGCATACACCGGATAGAATGAATATGTATGTGCCGGAACTACAAGTTTTTTGTCGCTGTCAAAGAATGCGTAAAAAACAAAACTCAAAACTTCGTCCGAGCCGTTTCCGACATAAATCATTTCCGGAGTAATTTCGAATGGAATTCTGTCACACGGAGCAGGTTCTACCCTGCCCTGCGAGCCGTTTTTTCTTCCGCCGGTAACTTCCGCATTAACGAGGACTCCGCCTGTTTTGTTAAGCATGTCAGCGATAGCAGCTTTTAACTGATTTGAATCCGGATCAGGATAAAGCGCCATTTTCTGGGCGTACTTCTGGGCAGCTTTTTTTACGGCTTTTACAACTGCAGGAGAAGGCGGATAAGGGTTTTCATTTGCGTTTAATTTGATATATGGTCTATCCTTAGGCTGTTCCCCGGGAACATAAGGATGAAGGTTCTGCATACGTTTTGCAATCATTATTTTCCTCTGAATATTTAAATTCAACAATCTTATTTTATTGACAAATTTGCTTTATATCAAGAAAATAAATATATGGCAACAACTACATCGATAATAGTTCTGCTTAAGTTTTTTGCTGGCAGACAGAACAGCGCAATAATCGATTTCGGAGAGTTTTGCGATTACCTTAAGAGATACTCCGAACATCATCTTGAAGAGCAGCCTTCACTCGTTACCTATCTGTCAGATACAGCGGCAGTTCTTCAAAAAGAACTCGACAAACTCATTTATGACCGCCAGGTTCTTGAAATTGAAACAACCCCTGAAAAAAAACAGATTATAGTAATTCCATTTTTTATTGAACGATTTACAAAACGCTATAACGAAATTAAAGCTACTCCACAGATTCCTTTTCCTCAGGAAACTGATATTCCAAAAAAAGTTCCGAACGAAATCGTAACAAGAAAGTCTGCGGCCGAGCTTATCAACAAACTTCTCGAAAAAGAAACCTTAAACGACAAAACTCTTTACGGCATCGTTCTGCCGCACGACTCACCGACAATTCTGCTTCCGTCATCAGTTTCAATCATGACACTGCTTGACTGTTCGATTCAAAAACTTCGTGGAATGCTCACAAAAGATGAACATCACGATTACTTTCTGAAAAAACTCACAGTGTCTAACCCCGGAAAAGAAATGACTGCAAAGAGTTTCTTTAACCGTTTTGTGCAGAACCCGGAAGCAGGTCTCCAGATGCTGCGCATGCCGGAAGATTCATTCTATTTTTTGACACAGCTTCTTTTCTTTATCAGACAGGATTACGAAAAGGTAAAGGATTATACGGCAGAAGACCTTTCAATTCTCCAGTCAGTATACCTGATGGAAATTGCAGGCAACTTCTTTAAAAACCGCGCACAGGAAAACAATAAAAAAGAAAACGCTCTCAAAACACTTGAACAGCAGCTTGCCCGTCCGCCATATTACTTTACCCTCGAAACAATCACCAAGTTTACAAGTAACAGCGGCGTTCCTCTTCTGGGCCAGTACTCGGAAGACGATCTCAAGGATTACCTTCACGCAAAAACAACAGAAAGCGCTGCAAATGAACTTCCTGACCTGCTCGTATTTAAAACCGACGACAATAACCGCTACTTTATCTTTAAGAACAAGGTTCTTCCTTTGATTCTGCGTCTGTGCGCCGATGCAAGGGTTACAATCCGCGAAACAATCAAAAAGAACTGGTTCAATGTGTTGAAGAAATTTGATGACCTTCCGGAAATGAAGGAACAGCCGGCCTTTGAACAGCGCCTCGAAAAAGAAGTTGCAGTTCAGAGCCCGATTTTGTATGCATTATTGAATTCATCCTTCCTCCAGCTCATAAATTATGAATCAAATACAGATAGTGAAATCGGCGGCGGACGAATCACACTTTTTGAAAACGGAAAACTCATTCCATATTCAGATATTCTCCTGATGAACCGCCAGGAACTTTTGACAGATTCAAAAATTCTTCTTCCTTTCTGGTACACAATTCCGGTTATCTCATGGATTATCAAACTCATTATGAGACCGCCAAAACCGAAGGTTCCTAAAAAAGAAAAAACATCAGCCCAGATCTACCGCGAAAGCGAAGCAGAAAAGAGCCGTAAAGATAATGAAGAAGCAGCACTCGCCCAGAACCCGACAATTTCCAAAAAAGTTGCCCTTCACGAAGCTGCTCGCGCCGCAGAACAGAGTCTTGTTCCTTCAAGTTCAACCTTAAACCGCGAACTGAGTTCTTACGAACACCAGTGGAACAAACTCATCGGTAAGGTAACCCACAACAACCTTACAGAAGACGTTAACTCACTTATCCGCGACTATCTGCGCAAGGTTCTCCGTACACTCAAGGCAGAGAGCTTTACACCGGAACGAATCGCTTCGCTCGCTGATACACTTGTAAACACTCCGGGCATGCAGAAAATCGGCGAACATGACGCCCTTCTGATGTACACCCAGCTTTACATTATCAAGCTTGTAAAAGGAATTCCAATGTAAAATGCCGCGCACAGATGCGGCAGTTTACAGCGCAAAAACATCTTTTCCCTTCCCGGCCGGTAAGCCTTATTCAACTAACCGTTAATTATAACAATTTATTATCCGAAAAATATGCCCGTTTTTAAAAATCTCGGCACTATATATTATGAAGTCCGGGAGGAACTTCTTTTTCTTTGCCACCGGCCGGATTAAAGAAAAAACTTTACCAAGCAAATGCGAAACAAAAAGGAGTTTGCAAATGAATTCAATCAATCAGGTTATCATCGAAGGAAATTTGGTTCGTGACCCAACTTTTAAAGAAACACCAGGTGGAAAAAAGGTATGCACTGTTCCTGTTGCGGTAAACAGATTTTACAAGGACAGCACAGGCAAGCAGGTAGACGAAGTCGGCTTTTATGATGTAGAAGCATGGGGAGAGCGCTTTACGGAAGATGTTGCAAAGGCGGCTGTTAAAGGACGCGGTGTTAAAATCATCGGCCGCCTTAAACAGGACCGCTGGAAGGACAGCGAAGGAAAATCAGTTTCCAAAGTGCTCATCGTCGCCGAACACATCGATTTTAAGCCGTTTTCGCCAAAAAAAGATGGTCAGGACAACGACGAACAGATTGCCAGAGATAATGCAGAGGCAGCTGCTCAGGGAGTTGCCGGGGAGGCAGTTAGTTTTTAAGTTAGCGTCGTCCGCCCCGATTTGGTCCCTTTCTGCCGTAACTGTTTTTACCGGAACGGCCGCGATTGTCGCGGGCTGGACGCCCCTTACCGTTTTGCTGACGATTCTGGAAACGGGCGTATGCTCTTTCCATTTCGTCACGCTCGGCGGCAGCTTTATAGGCTTCCATTTTTTCAGGATTGTAGAATCCGTCTTTCCAGTTAAAGCGGTCTGATTCCGGGACAGGCTGCTGCTTAACAAGGCTTGTCATTACAAGCTTAGTTTCTGCGCGGGTAACCTTAGTCCGGCTAAAGTCGATGAGAATCCGCTTAAAGCCTTCTTTTTTAAGACCTGTTGCCTTATCAACGATGCTGAACGGATTTTCGCTCATTACAAATGAACCGTCCGGGTTTGAAAGCACTTTGAAAGGCATTTCATTTTTATCCCAGAAGTACATGAATTCATAACTTTCAGGAAGCATAAAGCGCATACGGAACAATGCAGGATAGCCGTAAACAGTTATCATAACCCTGTCGCGTACATTCTTTTCAAAGGTATCAAGAAGGTTGTTATGTGAATTTTCAATCGGTGTGATAAAAGAACCGATATTCTGGTTTTCAAGCCAGCTTACGGCCCAGCGGTTGAATGTGTACAGGTAAGGGCCTGCAATCATGTTTACGCCCTTTCCGCGGAGCATTCCGATGTGGGCAACGTTATTAACGATAAATGTCTTAAAGCCGTCAGCGATGAGAAATTCAAGTGTGTCCTGCAGATCGTAGGCTGTGCTTTCCGGACAATACGGATTGAGGGAAATAATTACCTGCTTTTTTGAATACGGCAGAGTTGTCTTGTGTTCAAGCAAATCAACCTTTGTTTCAAAATTCAATTCAAGGATAACACGAACAGGACTCATTGATTGAATTGCAAACATGTCTGCAATCGTACTTACCTGAACGTATGTGCCTTCCGGGAAGTAATTGAGTTCATTCTTTGCTACCGGAGTCAAATCCAGAATCGGCAGCGTCTCGTCGCCAGGCTGCTTTCTGAACTTGCTGATATCAGCCGGCAGAACGCGCGGATAGCGTTTTGACATTGCCTTTGTCTGTAACAGATATACTTCATCTCCGTGGCCAAATCCGCGCGGAATATCAATCCATCGGCTTCCGTCTTCTTCAAATTCAACCGAGCGGACTTTGTGGCTTACGCGTCCTGAGTCGTCCTTTCTGTGCAAACGGATTGAGTCGCCCGGATCAGGATCGTAAGGACCGCCTTTGAGTTCGGCCATTAAAATCTGATATGACTGCGGGTCTGCATCAGGTCCTGCGGCGTCCATTGCACGCTGTTTGGCGGCATCGCTCGGTGCCTTAACGCGTTCGATACGACCGAGGTAGATACCTGTTCCGCCGGCCTGGTTAGGATTTAATATTGCACTTCCGGCATTTTTAACGCCTTCTTCGTTTGTTTTAAAATTATACCAGTAGGTAGTTTTTGAACGTGCAAAGTCGGTAGAGAGCATGCGTTTTGCGGCAGCGATTGCTCCCTTTTTGTCTTCCTTGTAGTGGTCCATCAGATAGCGGTAAGCGCTTACTACTGAACCTACGTATTCGGCACTTTTCATGCGGCCTTCGATTTTAAAGGATTCAACGCCGATTTCCATGAGATCAGGAATTTTTTCGATAAGCATAAGGTCTGACGGACTGAAGTAGTAGCCCTGCTTTTCGCCCGAAGTTGTTTCTGCTGTATAAAAGCGGCGGCAGGCCTGTGTACACATACCGCGGTTAGCGGACTTTCCGCCGAGATAGCTCGAAAATAGACAGAGGCCGCTCTCGCTTACGCAAAGTGCCCCGTGAACAAACATTTCGATTTCGCAGTTTGTGTTCTGCTTGATGTGACTTACTTCTTCAAGACCGAGTTCGCGGGCAACAACTACGCGTTTGAGACCTGCTTTGCTCAGCATGTTTACACCGGCGGCGCTTTCTACGTTCATCTGTGTTGAACCGTGGAGTTCGAGATTCGGGAAGAACTCACGGCACATTCTTAAAACGCCAAAATCCTGAACGATAAGCCCGTCCGGATGAACTTTATCCAGATAGCTTAAAAAGCGGTAAAGTCGTTCAGTTTCGTTTTCTTCTGAGACGGTGTTAACTGTAACATAAATCTTTTTACCCTGGCGGTGTACAGACTGAACTGCGGCTTCGAACTGGTTCCACGCAAAGTTGGATGAACGAAGTCGCGCGTTAAAGCTTTTGAGACCAAGATAAACTGCGTCGGCTCCTTCGCCGATTGCTGCATCGAGGGCTTCGATGTTTCCTGCCGGTGCTAATAATTCTGACATAATGTTACGATTTTACCACATTACGAAAGAATAAACTAGCACGCTCCATACATATCAAATTTCGTTTTTTTCGCATTATCACAACACAAATCTGCCTCTCAGCGAGAACACGCCAGCAAACCTCGCAGTGAGCAAAGCTCAGGCGAGTTTGTGTCGTAACCTCGCTTACGGCAGATTTGCACCTGCTGGTATACGAAAAACTCGATTTTTACTATTTACTTTGTATAAATTTGAATCTTGTTTTCGGCCCCGGGAGTGCCTGTTGTTACGACTGCCCAGTCATCTTTTCCGCCTTTTATGATTCCGCTCTCATCAAGTTGAGGAATTGCTTTGCGGCAGAGAGTGCGCACCGGAGTCTGGTAATCAGAAACTGCACTTCCCTCCTTTGTACTTCCACTAAGCCAGACGCCTTCTTCCACAGCAAGGGCCGCCCATTGCCTCTGGCCTGCGTTTTTCCAGTCAGTTTTGCCTGATTCCATAAACAAAACCGCGTCCATTATTTTTCCGCTCATAGTCTGATTCAAAATAATTACATCGGTTTCTCCGAGCACCGGTGTTTCGTTTTCTGCCCACAAATCAATCGCCGTCGCACAAGTTGCTTCGGCCGATGATAATTCAAGATTTTCCGAATCTTCATCCACAACAACACCTTCTTCCGTCTTACGAAGATGAACCGTAATGTAAGTTCCCTCTTGAACTTCCATCACCGGAAATACATATTTTTCTGATTCTCCGTCTCCTGCCGAAAACAATTCAATTCCGCAGGTGTTGCCTGATTTTATTACCACAAGTTCCACATACTCTGCCTTTTTTAACACACCGGAAGCTGCCGTATGTTTTGTGCGTATTTCGTTTAGGGCAAGAACTGCAGGATTTTCGTTATAGCCCGTAAACGGCAAAGAAAATGACAGGGAGTTTCCGGCAGTATCCTTTGCAATTCCTTCAAGAACATATTTATGCCCGATCTGCATCGGTTCAAGAAGATTGATTTTAACGGCATTTTCTTCGTCAATATAATCGAGTGCACCGACTTGAATCTGACTTTCATCACCGTCCTGAACAAGTAAGTCCGACAGGAGAACCTTTTCGGTGCATACAAGAGAAAGACACTGTTTGTCCTGGACTGTAAAAGCAAGAATTTTTGGACCGGATGTGTCCCCTTCATAAATTTCGATTCCTTCTTCTGTCATCCTGCACGACACGGGAACTGCAGAAGTAAAAATCACAACAGCGCTTATCATAAGCGAAAGGCCGAACAGCCTCAGATAATGTTTTGCATTCATTTACAAAAACCTCCTACTATATGTATTGAAGAGATTTTTAAAAACGAGCAATATTTCGGGATAAAAAGTTGTTATTTTTATTGAACAAAAAAAACGGGTGTTCGATTGAACACCCGTGCAGTTAACCTGAATTATTGAATTAGAGGCGGATTGTTTCTACCATGTAGCGGATACAGGTTCCCTCTTCTGTTTCCATCTGCTTTTCTACAACAAATACAAGGTTGCGTCCTGTTTTGTCAGAAAAGATTCTGTTGATTGTGTAATTGCTTACGCCCTTACGTTTGATGTCAGGGTTACCGACAATATTGCGGCTTACAACGCTGCCCTTTTCATCCTGTTTTTCGAGGGTAATAAAGAACGATGACTTGATTTTGTTTCCGCTGCCTTCAACATTTTTTACGAGATTGATGTGATAAAAAATGTTCTGTTCAACAGTTGAACCTTCAAAATCCTTGAATACGATTTCGCCTGTGCTTGACGGGATTTCACGTGTAAAAAGGAGATTGTCCGGATCTGACTGCTTTAAGTTGTATTTTTTGAGTGTCCATTCAGCTTTTTTAAGAAGATCTTCGTAAACTTCTTTTCCGCTCTTTTTAAAAGTAGCTGCTGATGGTTCTGCCCTGAATACTTCGCCGTCAATCCAGTCGTTTTTTTCTATATCTACACAATAAATTTCTGCATACCCCTGAAAGGTTTTATCAACTTTTCCGTACTCTGCAAACACGTAGGTTTTTCCGTCAGCAGACAGTCCAAGATCGACAAAGGCTGCGGCATCACCTGCAAAAGAAAGAGTAGCGGCAGTTAAAAGCAAAACTGAAAGTAAAAGGTGCTTTTTCATAATTCCCCCTTACATTTATCATCGGATTTTTTTGTGTAAGTCTTTACTTTATTTTTTTGAGAAGTTATCCTTATTTTATGACACTAAAGGTAAGAAACAGAATACTTCAGGGCTTTTTTTTCGCCTCACTTTTTTGCATTGCGACGGCCGTTTTGTGCTTTATTATCGCTTTTGTGAACAAGGCAATCACTCCGCCCCCTGATATCCGAATTCCACAGTTTGTAACAAAGTTTGCGTTTTTTAAATACAGTTTTGCCGCCACAATGATTTCGATTCTTTTAATCATGCTGTACGCAACCGCTTCTGTTTTTATCTGCTGGCAGTTTTTTGAAAACACCCAGACTTCAGAAATAATCTTTTTTATCGGAGTTGTTGCCGGCTGTCTTTGTGAAGGAGTTCGCTTTTTAACTCCACTCTACGGCCTGTGGTCAAGTTTTTCTGACTTTTTGTTTTTCTGCGGACGGATTTTATTTACCGGCCGAATCATGGTTCCATTAAGTTTTGTATTTGCAGCCGTTGCAAGTTCAAACGAAATGCGCCAGGACGTAGAACGAAACCTCCTCACAATTTTTGCCATCGGCATCGTATTTGCCCTGATTGTTCCCCTCAATACTGCAAAAATCAGTTCCGCCGGAGCCGTTACATGGGGCTTTCCGCGTCTGTTCCTTACAGTGCGATACTTATTCATCCTGATTGCATTCGTTTCTTTTCACATCAACGGAAGCAAGCAGTCCGCTCCCGAATACAAAACTCTCGCATGGACTATGCTTTTGATTATGGCAGGTTATGGAATTTTAACCTGTGCAGACAATTTTCTGTTCATGATTGCAGGCGTTCCTCTCCTTGGCTCGGGAACCCTTTACTACCTTAAAACACTGCACAACTTATACATGTGGAAGTAAATTACCCGTCATAAAAGCGAGCAGAACAGGTAAAAGAAGGTTGTCGTAATCTTTTAACGGAAGTCCTTCGATTAAGGTGCCTGTTGCGGCTAAAATCAGTGCCATGGCCGTATTTGCTGTAACAAGATAAGATGAAACAAAAATCGCCGTAAAACAGGTCAGACTTCCGGCGGCGGTTTTTCCGTTTGTAAGTGGAACCCTCACCTTTCCAAAAGTTTTTCCTCCAAGGCTTGCAAGGCCGTCCCCAAAGGCAAGCGCAAAAATTCCTACGCGTGCGCTCTGCTCATCAAAAAGAAGGGCTGTCAAAACAATTCCAAGAACCAGTGTTACAGGCCCAAAGACAAATCCCTTATTGTCACGCTGGCGCGCTGCGGCCTGAGTAATATGTGATACAAGTGGAATTTCAATTCCGCGCAGGCGAAGAATTTCGCTGATTGAATAACACAGGAGGGCGCAGCAAAGCAGGATCAGAGTGATTGTTTTATTCAAATGCAAAAATAAAGGAATAAAGCCCGTGCACATGTGAATTGTCTTTCTGAAAAACTCTTTTTTGAGGGAAATAAGATGTTTTTTCTTGTCAATTCCTACACGGGGACAAATCAAAGGCTCACCGCCTACTTGAGGACTTTTTCGCTTACAAGTGTGCGAGGAATATCTGTGTAAATTGCAGGTTCAAAATCATTTTTAGAAGTTGTGATATATTTTGAGTTCTGCAATGCAAGGTTGCTTCCGCCGAGGCGTACCATTGTTTCAGGGTTACGGGTCAGCGCATCCCAGGCCCGGATTGAATCCGAAAGTCTTACAAGTGCTTCTGCGTTTTTCTGGCTGTCACCGGTCTGTTTTGCAATACGGTGCAATGTTACACCGAGGTTATTGTTAACTTTGAGATAGTTTTCTACGAGCTGGTTGTCTTCAAGACGCTCCTGCGGCATGAGCAGCAGGTGGCGGGCCTTTTCTGCGTCGAGCAGACTCAACAGGTGTGAATAATAGCCCTGGGCCGCAAAGTTATCGCCGCGAAGAGAAAGAACGTTTCCGAGAGAAAGCAGGAGGTTTGTATCCTGGCTCTTTTCTTCTGCAGTTTTGATGAATGAAGTCAAAGCCTTTTCGTATTCCTGTTTACCGTAGTTGATGGCACCGATACGGTAATTTATTGAAGGAGTATCGTTTTTATTGTTGAGAGCCTGTTCATAATTGCTCAGGGCAGCATCCATGTCACCGCTGATAAAGTATTCGATATCGCCCATGTCGGCGTACAAAAGACCTGTGTTGTGATCGCCTTCAAGCCCTGTTCTTTCTTTTTCATTCTGGAACAAAGTGATACCGCGTGTATATACTTCCTGAGCCTTCAGATATTCGCGGGTGTCTGTGTACAGCTCACCCAGAATGCGGCAGGAATCGATTTCGCCGTAGATGTTTTTCTTTGAACGGTATGAAAGCGCATTATAGCAGTCGAGGGCTCTTTTGAGTTCGGCACGTGCCGGGTCAAAGTTTCCGTTATGAATAAAATAACGTGCCATGTTGTAGTGAGCAGCAGGAATTGAAGGGTCTGCCTTTTCTGCTATTTCGAGCATTGAACGGATGTCTTCGATAAGTGAACGAAGATATTCGTCGGAACGGCTCAAAGGACCGTAGTTTTTATCAAGCAGGTAACCACTCAATTCAACCCAGTCTTCGGCACAGAGAGATTTTTCATTCGGATAGAAACGGCTCTTTAATTCAATTACGTTGCGCAGTTTGTCGGTTCTGATAAAGTAGCGCAGCATACGCGACATGTACAAATCTGTGCCGCCGTATAATTGAATCAAATTTGAATACTGTTCGCGTGCAAGATCATATTTTGCAGGATCAGTTTCGGCCCACTCGAGGAATACATCTCCCAGAAGCAAAAGTCCTTCAGGAGCGTTGATATGATAATCGAGAATTTCGCGGCGTGTAATTTTTTCGGCCTGTTCGTAGTTTGCGCGCTCGTAGAGTTCCATCTGGGCCCATTCAATTCCCGCTTCCTTATCGTGGTTAAAAATACCGAGGATATTGCGGTACATCTGAGCGGCGCGTTCGTACTGCTTGTGCTCTCTGTAACCGTGAGCGTACTTAAAGAACCATTTTCGTACAGCCTTATAATGAACAGCGTCCTTAAAACGTTCTTCTGACTGAGGATATTCGTTGTTCTGGAGAAGGGCATAGCCCTGTTTATAGTACATCCGTGCCATAGAAGGCTTGTAAATGAACATAACAGAGGCCTGGAAAAGCAGAGTGCCGATAATTACGATAATTACGCCCGCAATTGCCCCTGGAATAATGCGGTTCTTTAACTGATACTGGAAAGACTGCTTGTATGCTTCGTACTGTGCAAATGAGCGTCTCTCGTAATCGCGCGGAACATCAATTGAAATGTCCAGCATCTTTTCGAGATGGGTTGCAACCTGTCTTGCAGGAGCCTTTTTAAGAACCTTTTCTACAACTTCAAAAACAGCGTCATCTGTAAATTCGTTTTTAACGATTAAGTCTTCGATGGCAAGACGAAGGTTCAGCGGGTAATCAGAAAGATTTTTCTTGAATTTTGCGTATTCTTCGTCGGTAAGTGTATTTTTAGGCTTTACGCCCTGTGCCTGGCTAAAGTCTGCAACATCTACCTTGCGGCGTTTAGGGTCAAAGCTTGCAGTTTCGATATCAGAAAAGCCCGGAATTTCATAGTTTTCATCGAGAATAAAGTCATCATCCGGAGCGGCTTTTGGTTCAGTAACAGGGAATTCATCCGCATCACCGGCCGGGGCCGCTTCATCAGAAAAGTCCACGCCGTCCATTGCAGACAAGTCATATTCTTCTGCCGGAACATCCATTGAAGCATCAGGAGCCTGTCCCTGCTCTGCAAAAGGTGTATCGAGGTCGTCTGTGTTAAAGAGCTGCTCCATTGAAGGTTCAGCAGCTGGCCCTCCTTCTCCGGCAGGCTCAGCGGCAGGTTCTGATGGAATATCGGCTCCTGCATCAGGTATTGCGTCAGGAACAGCGTCCGGGACAACGTCCGGGACAGCGTCCAAACCTGCCTCCCCGATTGAATCAAGTCCTGCATCAGGGACAGCGTCTGCAGAAGGTTCATCAAAGGAAGAAGACTCAGGCAGTGATAAATCATCAAGACTGTCCAGAGAGTCCAGAGCTGAAAGTCCGTCGTCACCACCCTCCTCTTCCGGAGTGCTATCCTGTTCAGCAGGAGCTTCCGGTGCAGGTGCAGGACCTGCGTCTGTTTCTGCTATATCATCAGGTAAATCTTCGTTTAAATTAATTTCTGAGCCGTCGTAGGCAAAGTCATCTACCGGACCGAGTCCATCATCAAGAGGAACCGGCTCTCCGGCTTCAGGAGATTCTGCAACTGGTTCAGCCGGGCTTTCCGGAAAGTCAGAGCCTGCAGGTGAATCAAGGTCAGCAATCGGCTCGGCTGAAGGCGCTTCAAGGTCTACGGCGGGAGCGTCAAAATCTGGAAGAGAAAAATCGTCTGCACTTACAGGTGCAGGTGCAGGTTCAGGTGCAGGTTGAACTAAAGGTGCTTCTTCAAGTGGCTCTGCGGCAGTTTCCTCTGCCGGAATATCAGGAATCTGCTCTTCAGACGGCGCTGAATTCAACAATGCATCCAAATCAAGGTCTTCGAGCGGAGTTTCTTTTGGTTCTTCAGGTTCTGGAGTAACAGGAGTTTCAAATTCACTTAAATCAGGAACATCTGCGGCCCCTCCTGCGGGTGAGGCTCCGGCATTTAAAATTGCATCGAGATTGAGTGCTGCGGCTGCGGCTTCTTCTGCGGATACGTCTGAGTCATCAGAAGGTGTTGATGGAGTTTCTGCTGCTGGAGCAGAACCATCCTCTGCGGCTGCTTCTTCATTTTCTTTGAGAACGTCTGCTGGAGTGTCAGGTACGCCGAGGACAAAGTCTTCGGAGTCATCTGCTTCTGAGATGCCTTCCGGGAGAGGCACTTTTGCAGGCTTTTCACCACGCTGTGCACGAAGTTTAACTTCATCCCCTAAGTCTTCTACGTCACTGGTAAACTGTTTTAGCTGATTTAATCCCGGCATTTGCTTTAATTTTACTCCAGATAACAAATTAGAACAAGCCGAAAAATTTAACGGCTCTATTCCTTTTTTGATAATCGGAATAAAAATTATTGTCCTTTAGAAAGAAAAAAGAAATCTTTTTACTCTAAATAATTGAATCCAGGTGCCGAAAATCTTAGTATGAAAAGATTTGTAATTTCGTTTATCCTGATTGCGTCAATTTTCAACGCATACGCCAAAGAAGTTGTTGTTAAACCGGACACTTATGATTACGACATTATCGTTTCTGATATCCGCGGTGTTCAGAGCCCGCAGATTGTAGACAAGTACGTAATCTTTACGGCAGAAAACAACGCGCGCAACGTGGGAATCGCATTTGATTTTGAAAACTACACAAAGATTCATTCATACAAAATCCGCCGGACTTACGATATCGAAGGCAAAGAAACAGGTTCCTGGTTCTTTTACGTTCTCGAACGCCCTAAAAAGCTTGAATCAATTTCTTACAAAATCATAATCGACGGACTCTGGACAACTGACCCAACAAACGAAAATACAATCTATGACTGGGAAAACGGAGTTCAACTGTCTCAGATTAAACTGCCTGTTGAACATGAACATATTACAGAAACAGTTCTGGAAGGATTTACAAGATTTGTCTGCAACACTGAACCTGGAAAAAAGGTGCGCCTCGGAGGCACATTTACCGACTGGGACAGCTGGATTTACGAAATGACAGAAGTTCAACCGGGAAAGTATGAAATTCTTCTACCTCTCCCGGCAGGAACTTATTACTACTCTTACTATGTTGGAATGAAGAGTTTTATAGACACGACAAATCCTGTCAAAGCATATTCAAAAGAAGGACAGGTCGTTTCAAAACTGATAGTTCAATAATTATCAGAACCCAGGGAATCCGCCCGGCATTTTACCGCCCATCTGGCTCATCTGCTGCATGAGTTTTGCCTGCATGCCGCGGTTCTTTGACAGCTTTTTCATTGTCAGCTTTGTCTTTTCAAACTGTTTGATAAGCTTGTTTACCTCAGCAACGCTTGTTCCGCTGCCCTTTGCAATACGCTTGCGGCGGCTTGGTCCGATAATCAGATGATTATTGCGTTCCTTCTGTGTCATTGCCTGAATAATTGCCTTCTGGCGTTTCATTCCGGACATGTCGATTTTACTTTCATCTACCTGTCCGGCAAGTCCCGGAATCATATCCATGATTGAAGAAAGGCTTCCCATCTTTCCGACACGGTCAAACTGGTCGAGCATGTCGTCGAGTGTAAACTCGTTGCGGGCCATTTTTTCTTCAAGTTTTTTTGCTTCTTCTTCGTCTACAGTCTGCTGGGCTTTTTCTACGAGACTGACGATATCACCCATTCCAAGGATACGGCTTGCAATGCGTTCCGGATGGAATACTTCAAAATCGTCTGTCTTTTCGCCAGTACCGATGAACAAAATCGGTTTATCTGTAATTGTTTTGAGGGAAAGAGCCGCACCACCGCGGGCATCTGAGTCAAACTTTGTAAGAATTACACCTGAAAGTCCGAGCTGTTCGTCAAAACTCTTTGCAATGTCAACTGCGTTCTGACCGGTCATCGCGTCTGCAACGAGAATTGTTTCTACCGGATTTACTGCCTTTTTAACTGCAACAAGTTCCTTCATCATGTCTTCGTCAATCTGAAGTCGTCCGGCAGTATCAACGATTACTGTATCAAAACCGTTCTTTTTTGCGTAATCAAGAGCATTTTTACTTACTTTTACTGCGTCCCTGCTTCCATCTTCTGAATAAACAGGAACATTGATTTTCTGGCCGAGAGACTTTAACTGTTCAATGGCAGCAGGACGAACAAGGTCGTCTGCGACGAGCAGAACCTTACGGCCTTCTTTTACAAGACGATTGGCAAGTTTGTGAGCGGCGGTTGTTTTACCGGCACCCTGTAAACCGAGCAGGAGGATTACTGACTGAACATCAGGACCATTGAGAGCTAAATCAGTTTTAGTATCTCCCAGAAGTTTAACGATTCTGTCGTAGATTATTTTGACAAACTGCTGGCCAGGGTCAACGGCTCTGAGAACGCGTTCACCCTTAGCTTCTTCGATTGTTGCATTGACAAAGCGGCGTACAACACGGAGGTTAACGTCGGCTTCGAGGAGAGCCATCTTAATCTGTTCAACAGTTTCTTCGATGTTCTTTTCGGTAATTGTAGATTTACCGCTGATTGTTTTTACAATATTGCCAAAAGTGTTTGTAAGTTTTTCAAGCATTTTTATTATCCGTCAATTTTTCCGATTGCAAGAAGATTATTCAAAAATTCCATTGGTTCGATTTCGCGGTTGAGGATTTTGTAGAGTCCGCCGCTGATAATCAGATGGAGACCGTACTTCTGTGCAATTTCGTGTACGTATTTGCAGGCAACGGCACCTTCTGAAAGGTAACCGATTTCGCCGATTCGATTGATAAGATCATCGAGGTTTTTGAATTTTTTGAGGATGTCAGTTTTGATAATGTCCTGACCAAAGCGGCGGTTACGGCCGTACTTTGAACGGCAGGTTACATCAAGGTCTCCGACACCTGCGATTGAAGTAAAGGTTTCTGCGTGTGTAGCACCCATTGCCATACCAAGAGTCTGGATTTCATTCAATCCGGCTGCGAGGAGAAGGCTTTCTGCGTTATCACCAAAGATGTCTGAGTGTTCGGCAACTGCGTCGAGTGCACCGTAAACAATGGCGATTACGTTCTTTGCGGCTGCACAAATCTGAACACCGATTACGTCAAATGAAGAATATACCATCAATCCTGGAACGCGCATCAAATCACGGAAACGGATTGAATTCTTAGGGTTTTCGCTGGCTGCAATCAAACCTGTAAGTTTACCCATTGCAACTTCCTCAGCGTGGCTTGGACCTGCGATATAAACGAGGGCTCCCTTGTAGCATGGAGGAAGAATGTTTTCCAGAGTTTCCAGAACGAGTTTTGGTCCTTCCGGCGAAGTGATAAAGCCCTTTGTGATTACACCGATTGTAGTTTTTCCGTCGCGTACATCAGGTACATCAAGGAGCTGTTTTGCTGTAGCGGCAAGGTAAAGAGACGGGCTTGCAAGAATGAGAAATTCCTTTCCCGAAGCAACTTCCTTAATGTCGGAAGATGCTGTCATATTATTGCTTAATGGATATCCTGGAAGATATCTTTTGTTTTCGTGATCGTTATTAATGCCATCTACAACATCCTGCTCGCGGGCCCACATCTGAACCTTATGTCCGCCCCTGGCAAGAGCCTGAGCAAGACCTGAACCCCATGCACCTGCACCAATGACACCAACTGTTTTTGATTCCATAATAATCCTCGATAAAGCCGTTTTGGCAATTAGTACCAGAGAGAAGCTTCGTCTCTCCAGTCAATAAGCTCCTCTGGTTTAAAGAAAAGATTGATTTCGCGTTCGGCGCTTTCGTCGCTGTCCGAAGCGTGAATAATATTATGATTTGTATGTGAACAGAAATCTCCGCGGATTGTACCCGGCTGAGCTTCGCTCGGTTTTGTGGCACCGACAACCTTGCGTACCAAAGTTACGCAGTCGTCCCCCTGCCATACCATGGCTACAACAGGACCGCTTGTGATATAAGAAACAAGTTCGTCATAAAAAGACTTGCCTTTGTGTTCGGCATAATGCTTAGCGGCAAGTTCCGGGGAAATCTGCATGAGCTTTAATCCCACAAGTTTGAGCCCTTTGTTTTCCAGGCGGCTGATTACCTGTCCCACCAGTCTGCGGTTCAAAACCCCAGGCTTACACATAGTAAAACAACGTGTACCGTTCATAATCACTATATTATAGTGCAGTTGGAAAGAAGGTGCAACAATCTTAACAGCCCTTTAAAAGACGGCTCTCTACGCGGTCTATTACGCTGTCAGGAGTGCTGGCGCCGGCGGTGAGACCGACAGTTTCCAGGGCAAAAAACTCCGCCGGAATCTCTGAGTCAGTTTCTATGAGGGCAGCGTGAGGGCAAAGCTTCTGGGCGGTAGCAAAGAGGCGGCCTGTATTGGCGCTTGTTTTACCGCCGATAACGAGAACTCCGTCAACCCTGGCGCAGAGGTCTACAAGGGCGTCCTGGCGTTCATGTGTTGCCGGGCAGATTGTGCTTATTATTTGAATTGAATTTATTTTTTGTCTGAGAATGTCTGAAATTGAATCAAATTCCTTTATGCTGAATGTTGTCTGGCTCAAAAGAACTGCGTTTTGAGGCACGTCACCGTCTGAAAAAAGTTCACCCGCCTCTTCACTGTTTTGAATCAGATAAAATTTTCCGGCTGCACCATGAGCGATTGCTTCTTCTGCGTAGCCTGCAATTCCTGTGGTTTCGCCGTGGTTTTTATCGCCTGCAAGGATTACGGCAAACCCTTTCTGAACAAAGTCCGCTGCCCTCTTCTGGCTTGCGGTAACGAGGGGACAGGTTGCATTCAATATTTTAGCGCCTCTGGATTCAAGGGCATGATGAGTTTTAGGCGGGACACCGTGGGCACGAATCAAAACAGTGTCTCCGTTTTTAAGGTCACCGATGTGGCTGCCGTCGAGGATTTTAAGGGAACGTTCTGCAAGTTCAGCAAGGGCAACAGGATTGTGAATCAAAGGTCCAAAGGTATAAACCTGGCCTTCAGTATTTTGAGTGAGGGCTTTGTCGGCAAGTTCCACAGCACGCCTGACTCCGGCACAAAATCCCATTTTTTCAGCCCGTAAAACTATCATTAGACCAATATATCATTTTACGCGCTTTTGGTCATTCAGTTTGGATAAAAATAGTCCCCACTAATTGCATCCGGCTAAAAAAA
>JAEEGF010372682.1_pt1 | contig 48858 bp, 42 predicted proteins | sample 9134171 | NCBI WGS metagenome assembly JAEEGF01 (sample SAMN16246542, study PRJNA631951) | gut metagenome | biome: gut microbiome; feature: rumen; material: AP-attached | host: Bos | place: Iran: Karaj | collected 2018-10
GAGTATTACATACCTGTATGTTTGAATCTTGTTCATACCAAGTGCAAAAGATGATTCGAATTGTATCTTTCTTATACTTTTGATAGACCCTCGTACGAGATCTCCCATCTCAGCAGTTCCCCAGAAGCAGAATACGAAAATGGCTGACGTTTCTGCAGACAAGTCCCATCCAAAGACTCTGGTGGTTCCAAAATAAACGATGAACAAAAGAACCATCTGTGGCATGATTCTGACTATCTCGAGATAAACTTTTAAAACTGCGCGAAGAACAGGATTTTTAAAAGTCATCAAAATTCCAACTAATAGACCAAGCAGTATGCTGATCACAACTGATATAAGGCTGATCCTGGCTGATACCCACAAACCCTGGAGAAGGCGAAGGAAGTTGGTTCCTTTAAATAAAACATCAATCCCCAAATCCTGCATAACGAAGCCTCCTTTCCAAAATAGAACCCAGAATGGATACCGGAAGCAGCATTATCAGATAAAAGACTACCAGAAGGAATAAACATTCTATAGTTTTAGCATACATTCCGATCAGGTCCTTGGCTGTAAACATCAGGTCCATAAGGCTTATGGTTGAAAAAACTGATGTCTCTTTTAACAGGAATATGACATTTGCAAGAAGTCCGGGAACGCTGATAGATACTGCCTGAGGCAGAATGACATAGATAAATGTCTGTTCCTTTGTCATACCAAGACTAAGAGCACTCTCTGTCTGAATAACAGCGATCGACTCAAGTCCGCTTCTAAAGCTTTCTATCATATATGCGCCGCCCAAAAGTCCAAGACCAAGCACGCCGCAGGTCTGGGCTGTGATCTTTATCCCTATCTTGGGAAGAGCAAAATACAAAAAGAAAAGCTGTACCAAGAGAGGTGTATTTCTAAAAAGCTCGATATATATTCCTGTTATGGTCTTTAAGATCCTTATCTTAAAATGTAAGATAGCAGCGCCCGCAAGGCCTATCAAAAGGCTCAAGGCGATGCCCTGCCATCCTATCTTAAGAGTAAGGGCAAGCGCATCCTTATATAAAGGAAGATAGCTTTCTATAACCGCATAGTCCATTACTCAGTTTCCTTTGTGGTTTTGTTTATCTTTTTTCTAATGAAAGAATTATTGCTTTTTTCGTAGTACCGATTAGTTCTTTGAAGGCTCAATTACAAGTGTATCTTCGTAATCTGCGCCGTAGGTCTCAAGAAGAGTAGCCTCATATCCTGCATGGAAGAAGTTCTCACTGCCAAGTGCTACAAGCTCGTCGTTAAGCCATGCAAGGAGAGTTTCATTACCCTTAGTAACAGCAGGTGCGATTGTATCCTGATCACCAAGTGAAGGTATACCTACAACATAGCCTTCGTTCTCAAGAGAAAAAGCTATAACCTCTGTATTATCATTAGCCCACGCAACACCATTGCCATTCTCAAATGCTGTCTTAGCTTCTGCATATGCATCATACTTCTGAAGCTTGATATCAGGATAGTTCTTGGTAAGATAGGTCTCTGCTGTGGTTCCGGAGATAACGATAACCTGATCATCAGCGCCTATGCTGTCAAGGCTGTCTATTACAGCTCCCTCAGGTGATACAACACCAAGAGCTACATTCATGTATGGAAGAGCGAAATCAACTTCCTGTGCCCTCTCCTCAGTAACTGTGAAGTTAGCAAGGATTATATCAACCTTACCTGTCTGAAGATATTCAATTCTGTTGGCTGCTTCTGTAGATACATAGTTGATCTCAACTCCAAGATCCTGACCAAGTCTCTCAGCAAGGTATACATCATAGCCCGCATAATCACCATTTTCATCAACATATCCAAATGGGCTCTTATCTGAGAATACACCGATGTTGATAACACCGCTCTCCTTGATCTCGTCAAGTGTTCTATATCCATCTGAAGAACTCTCTGTATTATCTGTATCTGCTGAAACTGTATTATTAGCTGCATCACTACCTGCTGCGCTTGTAGATGAGCAAGCTGTCAGACCTGATACTGTAAGTGCGGATGCAAGTGCAAGTCCTGTTACTTTGTTGAATAGATTCTTCTTCATAATGTTGTCCTCCTTTTAAACGGCTGTAATTTCGGCCTTTTGATATTATAACTATATTTCCTATCGACTTAGTAGGATATTATCACAAATAATAAATCAGGTCAACTATATTTTTTAATTGCCTGATTTTTATTTTTATTTGACAAGCGTCAAATAGCTTTTATATGATACATAGCTCATCTGCAAGCACTTTACATTTTAGAAACAACACCTCTACGCCGGCATCTAATGCTTCATAATAAGCCTTGGCAAAATCGGGATCTGTTGCCTCATTGGGTCTTACTTCTGATATTCCCTCGCCCTGAATCACAAAAGCAATGACTGAATGATACCCCTTCTTGATTGCAGCAGTTAGTTCTCTAAGGTGTCTGGCTCCTCGCTGCGTCGGTGCATCAGGAAAATAGCCTATACCATCAATAAACAAGGTACAACCTTTCACCTCCATAAGATATTTCTCCTGACCCTTCTCCATATAGAAATCGATACGGGAATCGCCGTATTTGTATTCAGGCTTGACCAGTGAATACTCTTCACTTTTTAAAAGCCACTGCCTGACTACAACATTAGGAGCCTGAGAGTCAATATTGATGATCCTGCCATCATGCTCTACCGCTACAAGGTCATAGGGCGTCTTCCTGTCCGGATTGTCAGCCTTGTCCAGATATACTGTGCATCCTGGGAGCAGTAGTTCTTTGCACCTACCGGTATTCTTGATATGAACTGTCACTTCTTCGCCTTCTGTGTCTACTTTGGCTATGAAGCGGTTGGGGCGAGATATGAATTTGGCTTTTTTGATGTTTTTGTATTTCATTTTCTTTTCTAAATCAGTTTTCGACTTCTCTTTTGAATGAAAGATAGATCGAAATTACAAAAATCCAGAACTATCATATTATTCAGTCAAGCCTATTATACATTCTTTTAGCATCTTCAACAATGAAATATGACATCTGATTTCTGTTCTATTTGACGGTCGTCAAATAAGTAGTTATTATTATAATATAAAAACATTTGACACACGTCAAATAAAAAGAGGTTTAATATGGCAACAATCATTCATGAAAAGCAGGACCTTACGTATCTCAAATGGTCACATATAAGGAGTTCAAGCGGCACTGCCGGTACCTTCCTGAAAGCCACTTCTACACTTGGTGGTAAGAAAACCTACTACAAGCTCTCTAACTTTGATCCCGTAAAAGGTGTTATCGGGCATGAATGCATCAATGAAATAATTGTGGACAGACTACTTACTCTCCTAGGTATAGATCATTTGGAGTACGAGCTGATCAACGCCAACATAGAAATTGAAGGTAGAATATTCAGTACATATCTGTGTGCTTCAAAGGATTTCAAAAAGGCCGGTGAGAGCAAGATTGCACTAGATGACTTCTATAGAACCAATAGTAATCCTGGCGAATCACACTACGACTTCTGTAAACGCATGGGCTGGCAAAAGTATATCGACACAATGATAGTTATTGACTTCCTGATACTCAACAGAGATCGTCATGGAGCTAATATTGAGATTCTAAGGAACGCCAGAGCACATACAATAGAGCCTGCTCCCTACTTTGATCATGGAGTCTCTCTCTTATATTCCTGCATGTCTGATGAAGAAGCTGCTAGCTTTGACCTACTTGCAGATAAACCCTGCAACAACTTTATAGGAAGTTTCTCATGTTATGACAATCTTAACCTGATTGGAGATACTAAACCTATTAAATACAAACTGACTGAATCTGATAAAAAATTCATTTTTGAAGGCCTTGATAAAGTGCTGTCTAAAACGTTTATTAATAAGATATGGGAAATGATATACGAAAGGTATAAAGTCTATGAGAATCTATGAAATCATTGATGAAGAAAATACGCTATCTATCGGCGTTCTCCTTTACTATGAAAAAGAGAAATCATTTATTATCGAACTTCGTGATGATCTGAATGAATGGACAGCGCCTCTACTACTTACAAGCTATGTAAAAAAAGGAATCTTCACAATTCCAAGAGACATAAGCCTTCTATGGGTCAAAGAACGTATCATCCCATCCGGTAGGCAAAACATAGGTTCTATTCTTAAGAACCATAAACTCAAAGAATACGATGAAATGAAATTCCTTGAGCTTTCAAAAGGACGCTGCTCTCAGGACAGCATGTACATAAAAAGGCTTGAATCAGTTCCTTCTTTTGTAACCAAAAGAAATCTCAAGAACCTTACAGAATGTACAGCTCTTGAGAACAATAATCTTTTATGCATTTTTGCAGATGGCACTGTAAAAAAAGTCAGCCTATCTGCACTTCTTACAAACGCTGATGTACACAATGATGTAAAAAAGCTTATAAATAATCATCAGCTCTTTGAGTCATGCAAAATAGGAACCGGCGGTTACTATGCAACCTTCGCTGATTCTATCGACCTCCCATCCTGGCTACTGTATAAATCCGGCAAAAACATCCCTCTGAGCTATTCGGATCTCATAGCCTTTATAAAAACAAATCTTCTGGATACACAGGAAGCTTGTCAAGAGCTTGCCTACACTCGCCAGAATATCTCTTATATGGTGGCTCATGATCAGCTTAAGCCTGTGAAAGAGAGCTCCATGGGCAATCTTTTTATGAAGGGCGATGTGGTGAAGAATGGGTGGTGAGATGGCCTGAACGTAGTACCAACATAGCTTCCATATCCGGTAAAAGCAATATAAGAAAGGACTCTGCTAAAGTTATTATCATACAAATTGTAGTCCTCGAACAAACCATCAAAGTTTGAATCGACTACCCAGCATGAATCATTTAGGGAAAGCCCTTTACAGATATCCAGTATACCTTTGGTATCTTTTTCATTTAATCCGTTTCGGGCTAGGAAGTTCTGAACATAGGCTCTGTTAGCAGGAATAGTTCTCTTTTTAAGCCATCTGTATAAACTATCATCAGTCTTATAACCTAAAATCAGTTTAACCTATAATGCTATAAACTCTTTACCTTTTGGAGTCCTTCTGCACCATGTTTTCACAGTCTGCTCTTTAATGAACGTTACAAAACCGTCTATCTTATCTGTATGATCAAAAACTTCCAAGGCCATAAAATAAGTTTCTTTGTCCTCATCAAATATTACTGCAGGCGGAAGATCATTGACCATAAGAATGTAGTTAAGAATAGTACGTCCAACTCTTCCATTACCATCTGCAAAAGCATGTATCCTTTCGAAATTGCAATGAAACCAAGCTGCTGCCTTTAAAGCAGCATCAATAGAATCAAGCCCTGCTTCAGCCAATTCCTCGCAAATATAGTCAATCTCCTCCTCAACAACTTCCGGAGGCACACCAACCGATAGACCAACTCCATAATAATTCTTCTTATATGTACCTGGCCTTTCTCCTTTGACCCATCTGGATTCATCATAACATCCATGGGTAAGGTTCTCATGGATACTTTTTATTAGCTCTCCGCTTAAAGGCTCCTTTGCTATTACCTTCTCTTTTAAGAACTCATAGCAAACCTTCTGATTTTCAGTCTCAAAAAGAGCGCGCAAGTCTCCTGTATATCCAACCACTTTACCATTCTCAAATATTTCTCTGGTCTGATGAATTGAAACTCCTGCGCCCTCTATTTTGTTTGAATTATATGCAAAAAATAATTTGTAATCCGAAAGGGCAGATTCAAGATCACTTACATTAGTGATCTTTTTGTCTTGCCATGCTTTTACTATATCGGGATATGTGATTGTTTCTGGCATTACTGGTCTCCATTATTACTGTAGTTTTATAACTACTCAATTACGTTTAGTAGTATATTTTTTCTTCAAGTGCTTTTATATATAAATCCCTATGCGCTTCACACCTCAAATCATTTAAAATGCTTAATCTATCATTAGTATTAAAAAACTTACCAATAATTTTTGAAAGATGCAATTTCCTAAGTATTTTTGAAAACTTTCCAAGTGATTGATCTTCATAATATGCTAAATAATTACTAGCTAAATCGCGATAATTAGAATAGATAAAGCCATCTTGTTTTATTTCCTCAGAACGACTCTTGAATTCTTTTATTATTTTATCAGCCTCAGCACCTTCCATCATTCTAATTCTATTGTAATCTTGTTTAACAGGAATATAATTAACTTCAAATGAATCTAGATTTATTTGTGCGACCAATCCAGCTTGTGATATTTCGTCTTGACTATAGCAAAACAAAAAATTACCTTGTCCATACAATATCTGACCATTTTGATATTCTTCCATACAGCCAATACAATGAGAATGTTGACATAAAACTATATCTGCCCCTTTATCAATCAATTTCCTGCATCTTTTTTGAATATAAGGAGCTGGGTATCGATAAAATTCTTTCATTCCGTGATATAAGACAATTAAATAGTCCACTTGTTCTTTTAGCTTAATAATATCATCACATATCTCCAATTCATCAAAAGGATTAGCTCCGCTTTTATCTGTTGTAGCAATAGTAAATTCATATTCAGCACAAGAATAAATTCCTATTCTTTTTCCTTCGATTTCTTTAACCATTGGTTTTTTGGCTTCATAAATATTATTACCAGCACCCCAATAATCTATATTTTTTTGTTTAAGTAATGTAATAGTATCGTTAAAGCCAGTAACACCATAATCCATTATATGGTTGTTAGCTAGAGATACTCCATCAATACCCATATCAGCAATTCCAATGGCCGTACTCATAGGCGCTCTTAATGGTGGACCTGATTTTTTTATATACTCATCTCCATCAGTTATAGCTCCTTCTAAATTCACAATTGTATAACTTGAATTAGAAATTAAATCCTGCAATCTATCACCTATAAGATCACCAATTCCACAAGAAGAAAAAAGATTATAGTTATTATCTGTTGGAAAGAAGTCCCCTGCGACAAGAATGTACTTATCCATTACTCCTCCTAATCGACTTAAGTGATTCTCTAAATATACTTGTTCTAAAATAAAATAAATAATAAAAAATGCCAGGTATGGCTATACACAGTATAACTCTCAATAATAATTCAAAAACTATATTATTTACTTTTATAAGAGAACATCCAATATATGTTAATAGTAAAATAATGACGGTTACAAACGAATACTGTATTTGAGACGTATAATGTTTTTTCAAATAATTAATATTAAAATATGATTCAAAAAGAATACGCGTAGACCAAAGACAATTACATATAAACAACGATATAATTGTAGCTGCTATAATGCCTTTTATACCAAATAATCTTCCTAGTACTATGTTTAAGACCAAATTTAGCACCGTCTCACTTATTGATCTCCAACGCTGTTTCCACCATAAACCATTAGCAGAATTATATAAAGTTCTCATATCTCCTAATTTCAGCAAGTAAAAATAGAGACAAAATAAAGCTACGGAAGCAATATCCAATAATGTTTCTTTTCCCATCCACAAAGTCATGAAAGGCTGATATAGGCAAAATAAGCATATCGTACACCATCCAGATAACAATAAATACAAAAAATCCAGCTTTTGCAATTCATCAAAATTTTCTCTAATAGACCTTGTAGCCACATGATTTCCAACTCCACCAGCAAACGAAGCCGAAATAATTGCTAGAAATGAAGTTAATGATAATGATATATAATAGTAGTTATTATATGCTGCTGTAGCTGCAAGCCCTATAAATGCAGAAATGCAGATACTATCTAAAGAATTTCTTGTTAAGCTGCAAGCCCTTTGTATAAAAGTACCCATCAATAATTTCTTCAGTTCATCGATAATTTCAGAAGATATTTTCCCTTCGCACCTATATTGTGGGAAAGTTATTCTAACTCTATAAGCTAATGCCAAATTACTAATAACTGTGAATACCGGCATAACTAATAAATAAAAATAGTAATTCTTTGTCAAAAACAATAATACCAATTTGAACAACGTAGCAATAATTGTAGCAAAGGAATTTATATTACTATTAATATCCTCTCGTTGATATACCGTTATCAGCGGAGTTAAATATGCATACATAAAATAACTCACAACTGTATTTACCAAAAATAGTATATATACTTTCCATAAAACTATCTGCTCCGGATAGCTGCCTTTTACAAGAATAGGTAAAAACGGAATAAGAACTATTCCTATTATCAAAATTGAAAGTCCTATTATTCTATAGGCTTTTTTGTAGAAATTTAGAATTGCATCTACGACTTTTATATCATTTTCCGCTACTGGCTTATACAAATTATAAACAATAGCCGAGCTCAATCCCAGCTCAGTAAGGCTTAGAACAGATATAATAGAAGTAAACAAACTGTCCAATCCTAGAAATTCCACTCCTAGGACATATCTTACTATTGTTCTTAATATAAATGGGCATACTAAAACAATTATCTTATTGCACATTCCCCATACTATATTTTTTTTTGCATTTTCTATCACATTGTATTGCACGTTATTCTCATCCCTTTTTACAACACAAGACAATCCTAAAATACAAATCGTATTATTTCTTATTGATTTCTTTTAAATATTATTATTAGAATTTTAACAAGACAATTTGATGTGATTTCCCCATTCATATTGCAATTCAAAAGGTTTGAACTTAGGATGTATTCCAGTAGCAGGAGAGAAAGTGTACTCTCCGAAATATATTTTATTATTTACAGAATACAAATCTATTCTTACATACTCAAATCCTTCAGATAACTTTTCTGCAATCTCTATCATCTCTTCATAGTTATCAGGTTTAGAAATATCTGTATTATATAATTCATAACTTCCTTCTGTCATATTAATACGGTTCCAATAGATATCATAAAAAGCTTGTAGTGCATAGTGTTTATTGATATTTCTATCCCCAATTACCTGACAACACCATACCTTTCCATCCGCACAATGAAATTTATAATCATATAGATTTCCATCTATTTGCTCAATATATTTTTCAGCCAATATCTTATGGTTTATATTTAAATACTGTAATTCAAATGATCTTAATGCAAAGTTAGTATTCATCCAGCATTCTATCTTATCTTTAGCTTCTCTTTTATCCAAATTCTCCTTATCTTTAACAATAATATTCATACCGCTTCCATGATTGCATTTTAAAACAAACTGATTTGGTAACTCATCAAAATTAATATCATCATACTTATCCCATACACCCAGTAATGGTATAAGAAACTCGGATCCAATCTTTCTTTCTACATATTCTCTAACCAGATATTTATCTGATAATTCAGTTCTTAAGTAATTATCATCATTCAACATAAGCCATCTTATTTTCTGATCCCAGGTTTTAGGATTAATTAAATTTTGATCATATCCTGCATAACATCTGAACTCATCATTTGAAAAATCCAGTACTTTCTCATTTTCTAAAATATCTCTACATTTATTCTGTCTATATTTTACATATCTATTTTCTTTTCCTAAAATTTTCACCCATATCAGTTTTGTAATTATTCCATGAATTCCAAAATATTTATATTCGAATTTTAGATGATTAAAAATAACCATAATACCTCCATTAAAGTGATTTAGGAACTAAATACACTAGCGAGATATTCAAAAAGTACCTCACTGAAAATAAAATAATTCATTCGTTCAGCCGAAAAGGTTGTCATTATGACAATGCCTGTATCGAATCATTCCATTCATTGATCAAGAAGGAAGAAATCTACAGGTGTGTTTACAGAGATTCAAAAGAAGCTTATAACAGCATCTTTAAATATATCGAGTCCTGATATAATCGCCAGAGAACTCACAGTAGCTTAGGCTACAAGACACCGGCTGCGGTTCATGCAGAAGGTGCGGCGTAGAGTCGCACTTTCGGTGTCCACTTTATTGACTTAAAACAATTTTTTTAACTCTATCATTTTATAAAAATTGCACATTTTATTATAATCACCATTTTACTCCATTAATTTGTGACATCATCCAATAATATGCTTTCGTAATAAAACCTAAAAATTTATGCCTCATAACAATTATTTTAACTGCTTCTTTAAACGTTATCTTATAATGTAAACACTTAATTTCCTTATTAACTCCGCTGATATCTTTATTATATATTGCATTTTCTAACAGAGAATGATGAACACTAGTATCTATTATTTTTCTATCACGAGCAGAATAATTGATTATTCTTTTATTATACTTATTTCCTATATAATCCTTTATGTAATAATAATCCGTATATTTCGGAATACTTTTTCTAATATCATCATGTTTTATCACTAATATTTCATTTGTAACAGCTGCTTTGTAGCCTCTATTAAAAAAGTCCAATAAAAAATCATAATCCTGATTTCTAACTAGCTTTTCATCAAATCCCCCCATTGCTATACACGCCTCCCTTTTTATAAAAATATTGCTACCTGTACCTATTATGTTGGGATTTATAAATGTATTAAAAAATCCATCTTTGCCAAATTCAACCTTAACAATTCTTAGATTCTTGTCATTTTTTTTAGCTACAACTCCGGAGAAAACAGCTTCTACATTTGTTCTTTCTATAATACTTGTAAGTTTACTTAATCTATCAAAAGTATATTCATCATCATCATCCAGAAAACTGATATATATACCTTTTGAATTTTTTATTCCTGTATTTCGAGCACATGCACCATTCATATTTTGAGGATGAGTAACATATTTAATATTTTTATTTGATATATATTTCTCCATTATTTTCTTAGTTTTTGCTCTATATATGCTATCTTCATCATTATCATCCACAACAATTATTTCATAGTCACAATAATCTTGCTTTATAACACTCTTTATGGCTCGATCTAACGTCTCATTTCCTCTATATGTAGTTATAATTATGCTTACTAAGTCTTTTTTCATCAAATAACCACCCAATCCATTGACAACTAGTTAATTGTTTAATAAAAAACAACTTTAAATCTATTATTACTATAATAAGTACTACTAGTAAAATTTATAATTAAGAACACTGGAATAATTTCCTGCCAACTGGGCATACATAAATATGAATAGTGGAAATAGTAATAGTATTTCGATTATTATTTTATGCTTTTCTATGTTTTCTAATACATTTGCCAATAAAACAATAATATATATAAATAATGTATATGATATCCTTGTAAATAATATTATTCTAGGGTAAAAGCCATCTATAGCAGCAACAATTAGTAGCATGCACATCATTCTAAACATAAGTTGTATACTATCTTCGTCGTATTTTTCCAATCCATTAATATACTTTCCTCTTAGAACAATAACCATTTTCCCTTCATATCTATATATCCAATATAAAGCTATAATAATTGTCATTATACAATATAACGTAATAACTAAAGATGATCTTCCGCTTGACACCCATTCATATATGTATTCTGTTTTTATAACCCACTGATACTTAGGAAATAAATAAATAAATAATTTCAAAAAATAATTTATAGATATACTAGAAGTAACTGCGATTATCATAAATATATTAAATAAGGTAATATTCCATGTTATCATATTTATTAGATAATAAACGCCAAAAATGATTGTCGAATTATGCATCCATATTGCTAAAAAGTAGCAAATAAAAGAAAAAAAATACTTCTTTTCGTTTGCCAAAATAAATGCAAAAATAGTACTTGCAATACCTAAAAATTGTCTACCCATATTCATTGTATAAAAATAGTTATAAAACCCTAAATATAGGCAAATACTTACGAAATAATTTTTGGAGTATTTTTTCAGTAATAAATATATTGAAAAAAGAGTTGGTATCGCAGTCGCGATCATATAACCATTTCTTCCCTTTAACAATTTTGATGTAAGTAAAAAGTAATAATGCAAGGCAGACTTCAATGGTATAATAGAACTGCCTTTAAACGTTTTATTAGCTATACATAAATAGTCAAAAGAATATCTCGATGTATCTGTACCTATCGTTATATCTCTAAATGCCAATATAACACCTAGGTGTATAAATGCGACAAATAGATATAATTCCTTCTTATTGAACTTATAAAATATTAAGGAGTAAATCAAAAAAGCTATTGCATTAATTGCCCAAAATTGCATTTTTTTCTCCATTAGCTCTTTATTTTATATTTTATCATTCTTCCAATATTAAAAGCTTGTAATAGCCCCCAATAAACATTTTTACCCAAATATGAATTCCATATTAAAAAACGTTCTATAAAGGATACATTTTTATCTGCAATAATTGTCTTTCTTACTTTCTTAATTATTTCCCATAATTCCAAACAGTTTTCCACATCTTTATACTTGGCATAAGAATAAACTATTCTACACATTCGATATGATGCACATATTAGTGCCTTGTAATAATGGGCATCACTATATTTCATACTAATCTCGGTATATAACCACTTGCAATCACTCACATGTTTTGAACTAAAAGATCTTAGTATACTAGCATTTCTATTCCTATATGCATATAATTTTTCTTTTAGAAAACAGATATTATTAGCATTTTGAAAAAAAACATGGGTAGTTGCCACATCTTCAAACAATTTTCCTTCTGGAAATTTAATATCTTTAACTACTTTTTTTTTATATACTTTTAACTGTGCACCCATCAAATATCTTTTTTGATAATAAATATCTGGTATTAAATTTTGTGCATTATACACCGCTGCTGTGTAATGACTATACCCGTTAATACATTTCTCAACTTTTTCTTCTGATTCATCAAAAAAATTTATCGCTTCACAACACGTAATATCACAATTCTCATCAGTTAATCCTTTTAGCATATATTCAATAAAATGTTTAGAAACAAAGTCATCACTATCTATAAATGATATATACTCGCCTTTGGCATTTTCAATTCCTTTATTTCTTGCAGCAGATAATCCTTTATTTTCTTGGTGAATGATTTTTATTCTATTATCCTTTTTTTGATACTCTTCACAAACTGATATGGATTGATCTATAGAACCATCATCAATTATTATTATTTCTATATTTTTATATGTCTGCTCACATAAGCTTATTAAACATTTCTCAATATACTTTTCTACATTAAATACAGGAACTATTATACTTACTAAATTATCCATATATTATATCTGCGATTATTCAAGAGCTATAATCACGTTCTCCTTTCTTTGATGAATTATAAATCCAATGCAACTATTCTAAAATCAATTCATTAATTACCGTATAATCATTTTCGCTTATTTGTTTTTTGTAAAAGCATCATTTACTATTGCCCATATAAAAGCTTGTGTCTTTGAACTATATACCAACATCGTATATTATTTTTTTGAAATAGAACAACTTAGAAATTTTCAATTTTTGGGGAAATGACCAGAATTCAGTTACTAATTTTTTGCCCATGATAAACTATCAGATATTTTAATGCGACTATTTAATATTTCATTTAATTCCTAATATATTATTCAATAAATAGATATTATATTAGTCCAGTTTTAATTCCCATCATCCTCGCAGATATACAATCAGATAATGGATTATCGCCTATATGATATATTTGTTCTTTTGATATTTTGCTTTCTTCACTTACTATTCTATATAATCTTCCCGATTTTTTCTTTACTCCAAACTCACTAGATACAAAACATCTATAATAATCTTTATATCCATTTTTGTTTAGAATTTTTTCGATATAACTTCCCGACAAATACATATCGGAAATAATAATTATCTTTTTATTACTATTCAATGCATACTCGTATAATTCTTTTCCTTTAGGATTCGGTAGAGAAACGTTTTCTTCAATTGATAACTCTATTTCTTTTATTTTATCTTTATTACTTATGGCATCAAAATATTGATATATCTTATCTATAGATATTTCTTCAAAACGTTCATATTTTTTTGCCATTAATTCAGCTTTAACTCTTCTATTTTTAAAATCAGGTGTATATAATTCAGAACTATCATTTATCACTTTCTCAACAATTCCAAAAACTTCCTCAGGTTTATCTACACATCTTGCAATTAGAGTATCATATACATCAAATGAAATTATTTCATGTCTATCTATTTCTCTTATTATTCTACTTTTCGGGGTAACTAATACTATTCTCAATATTTTTTTTACCAATTTCCGCATTATTGAACGTATCATCTTTTAGTTTCTCCCATTTATTGTATTGAATCATAAAAAGGTCATGCTCCTCTGAATCCATTTGTGCTGGTGTTAGTATTAACGTATCCTCATATAAAAAATAATCAACTTTAAATCTTTTTTCAGAGAATTTCATTTTAATAAATGATAGTGTTCTAATTTCCGCATTGCTAAACATTTCCGAAACAGTCTCAAAGACACTTGCAAAAGTCCATCCTGTATCAATTGAATCATCAATTAATAAAACATGTTTTATGTCTTTATGCGACATGTCTATCAATCTATCATTAATTTCTATATGCCGATTTGATTTTTTATCGTTAAATGAATATATAAAATTGGATGCAAGTATATTATTCCTTATACTTAATGGAAGTAAAGCAAACAAAGGTTTTATTCTTTTTTTTATTTTACCTCCCTCTCTATGTGCAGATATTTCTTCTAAAGGAGCATCCATTACTTTTGAAAATTCATCTCCAATTATAAAACCACTTTTAGCAATAAAAATAATCAAATCTGGTGCATATTCTTTTTTTATCTCACGAGCCCAGTCTCGACATTCTTTTCTAAGCTCTTTCATTGATAACTTTTTACTACTAATCTTCATGTATATATGCTCCTTGTTTTTAACTACTAAAAAGAAAAATCACGCCAGTAAAAAAACTAATATTTTATGTAAAGCTATTACTATTGCAAAATAAATAATTTAAAAACAAGCAATATGCAGTTTTTAAATTATTCGTCTATACGTATATTTTATCACAAAATTACAAACCATTATATCACATTCATATTGCCTTATTCATATTTTGATACACAAAACCTCATCAAATATAAACATAAGAATTCCGTTGTTCTCAAATCAACCTATTTATAGATAAAATAATATAATTACTAAAATCAACTATTTGCTGGATCATATGTCAAGAAAATGCTTATATAAAGAAAATGACCACACTTCATTATGAAGTATGGTCATTTCTTGCACTTTCTATAAAATATCAGCTTATTATTTCGAGTATTGCAATGTTTATATCATTATAATGTTTTCAATTATTTCTTATATGTATAAAAATAATCGCAAATTATTAAACCTGTCATAAATATAATATACAACTTATCAATATGCTCCATCTTTACCAAAAACTGCTGGAAATGTTCTAAATATGAGCTCTATATCCTTTAATATGCTCATGTCTTCTATATATTGAAGATCAAGTTCTACCCACCTATCCCACTTTATTTTAGCTCTTCCACATACCTGCCAATAACATGTAAGACCAGGTTTTGCTATGAGCCTCTGTTTCTCATAAGCATTACACTCTTCCATCTGACTGTATATAATAGGTCTTGGTCCCACTATACTCATATCACCTTTAATAACATTAAATAGCTGCGGAAGTTCATCTATTGAATATCTTCTTATAAATTTGCCTACACGAGTTATTCTTGGATCATTTTTGATCTTAAATGCATGTCCAGTCTGTTCGTTCTGTTTTTGCATTCTTTCAAATTGAGACTCAGCATCTTTATACATACTACGAAATTTGTATATCTTAAAGCTCTTCATATTCTGACCAGCACGCTGCTGTGTGAAGAATACAGGACCGCCATCTTCAAGTATGATTGCAAGCGCTGTAAGAAGAAAAATAGGAGAAAGAATTATAAGAGCTATACTTGCAGCAACTATATCAAAAAGTCTTTTAGTCCATTTATAAAGATTGGATTTATGCGCATATATTTCCTGATAGTTTAGCTCAATTATTTTGCGACCTGTAAATACTCCGCTTATTGATTCTGCTCTAAGAGTTGCTGTTTTCGCCATATTTTGCCCCCCTTGAAGGCTAAGACTATTTAACCAATATATATATCGGTATTTCGTTAATATTTTTTATATGCAATTTGTATTTTGGCTTATTTTATCTTGTTTTAAGCTATTATAATTTTAAAAATCCGTTTAAATTCAGGCTTTTAATGATTTCAATTTATAAACTAATATATTTATTGAATTAAAAATACTTATATAACATAAAAGCGCAGGAAGATTATCTCCTCCCACGCTTTATCATTTATATATTATTATGTAATTTAGTATTATTTTATTGCATACATATATATATTATACTAAGCATCTACTTCCGTATAGAATACATCTATAATAAGATCATACAATCCATCTTCATCATAGATGAACTCTTCAAAACCAGATCTCCCTATGATACTCTCTCCCTTCATCTGGTATATATTTGCAGAATCGAAGCTATACCGCGCTGCTTCGTTTCCAAGGTACACTGCTTCGTTTAGTCCTATGTCTGTTACCATGTATGGTGACAGGGCATTGTATACTGAAGCAATAGATTTTGGGTCCTCTTTTACTCTTTCCTGAAGAGAAGGTATGAACTCTATCAGGTACTGGAGCTGTCTTTCGAGGCGTTCATTGGCACTAAAGTCATCATTTATGTCTCTGTGCTGGGTGTACCAGTATGCATCATCTCCGGATAGTGTCACCGTATCTCCCTTACGAAGTGACCTGTATTGTCCAGCTGCCGGAAGGTCATACTTAACTTTTAGTGTTACGCCGCCTACAGTATCATTTACTGTAGGTATAGCTCCCATGTTGATGGATATGTATCCGTTTATAGGAAGTTCGTGGAACAGGTTCTTGACCGTCTTGACTGTTCGCACGCAGCTTTCTTCAAGTCCGTCTCCAAATCCGTGCTGAAGGCATATCTGAGCTTCTCCCGTGCCTACATATACGCCTTCTTCGTTGTAGACATCTATATCTGTCATCGTATTTCTATTGATAGCTATTATCTTGATATCTTTGTTGTCAGGATCAAGGACCAGGAAGAACATCGCATCTGATTGTCCGCCGCTCAGGCCGTCTTCTGCCTCATGGACTTCGTCCATGCTGTCTATTCCCAGTACCAGGAATGTAAGAAGGTTTGTATTATAAGCATATGTCTTGCCGTCATACCTGATCCATCCGGGCTGCCAGGCTGATGCTGACAGTGGCATCTGATCATCATCTATAGTCACCTGCTCGTACAAGGATGCCTGTGACAGATCCGGTGCCTGTTCCTTGGTTCTTTGATATAGTGACAGTCCGCCTGTATAGTCCATAAGCTTGTAAGCTCCATATCCTATACCTGCAAACCCTATAACTACTGCCATGGATACAAGGAGTATATTTCTGATGATCCTAAATGCTCTGCCTTTTCTTGAATGGCTGTGATGCCTATGACTATGATACTGGGACTCCTGGATCTTGGCGCCGCCGCTTTTGATCTTAGAAGGATCAAATCCTCCTGCGTCTATGAAGTCTTCTTCATCGTCGTCACATATTTTTGATATTCGGGCATTTATATTTTCTTCGTCATGCCTATGATCTGCGTTATCTCTTTTTACTATGTCACGGGCGTTTCCAGAATTACTATCTGTATCTAATACGCCTTTAAAGCCTCCATCATATTCGCTGCTTTCATAATCTTTACGCCTTGAGGCTTTTTTATTTAATTCAGCATTATACAGATTTTTTTTATTAAGATTATCTTTATCTGTATCATCTTTATAGTTTTCTTTTCTAAAGCTGTCATTAGTAAGATAATCTTCATCTAGATCATAGTTTCCGGATCTGTCTTTATCAGATTTATCTTTGCTATAACTATCAATACTATAAGTATCTTTTCTATAAGTATCTTTTCTATAACTATCTTTATTATACTTTTCGTTACTATATTGATCGCTAATGCTTCTATTTGTATTTCTGTCTTTGCTACTACTTTGTCTATCTCGTGCAGCTTCTTTTCTTGTAGTATTATTCCTGCCAAGTCCATTTATGCTTCTTAGATTCCTAAGATCCTCTTCTATCAGAGAGTCTCTATAGTCATCACCATCATCCAGATCGAAGAGTTTTTTGAGTTCTTCTGTTCGTCTTCTGTCTTCGTCCTTCTGCCTTTTGATCCGGTTCTCCTGCTGCCTTTGCCTTGTGAACTTACGGATCTCTTCCTGACGTTTTTTTTCTGAGAACTGATACTTTACTTCTTCAGCCCTGCTCTTAAATGGTTTAGCAGGTCCTTTTTCCGTGCGGATCTGCGATAGCTGCTCTATACCTGTTCTATTGTCGCGTTGTTTATCCTTATCATTACTTCTATACTGGATGTCCGTTCCGTTTATAGAGCTGTCGTACAGCTGTCTGTTACTTATATAAGAGCTGGTATCAGACGGCCTGTCAGAGCTTTTCTTCGTAGATATCCAGGCACCTATATCATCCTGCTGCCTTGCTCTTTGATTCTCTCTTTTGATATCTTCAAATTCAAGCTCTTCGGTCGCATTCCTGTATGGTCTTACTTCCTGGATCAGGTCACCCATATCGTAGTCCATTACAAGATCGTTGCCATCTTTGGGGAGTGACGTATCTTTATAAAATTTTCTCTTCCTCATGTGCACTGATACATCGCCCCCTTGCCCTTAGCAAAAAGCTTTATCAGTTTACAACTATTGCAAAGCTTCCCATGTCGTCCATTGTTACAGATACTTTACCACCAGATACAACTGCAGATGCGGCTGTAACAGAACCGTCCTTATGTATCTGGTAGATTGTTACATTTCTTCCTTCGTATCCGTTGCCTACGCCGTAGGTTGAAGTGAAGGTTCCAAATCCCGACCATACAGACACGCCTGCTACGTACATACGCAGCTTAAATGGTCCTATTACGGTCTTACCACCTGATACGCTGTTAACATATGACATAAGCGTATCTGACAGTGAGTCCATTCCAGGCTTTGGTGATATAGCAGTTGATACTGCCCTTCCATCCGTAACTCCGCAATATGATGATGTGATACGTACAGGTGATCCGCTTCTTGGAATTACGTATGCAGCGCCTGTGCTGTTATATGGCACGGATGAGCTGCCACCACCACCGCCTGATCTTCCACCGCCGCCTCCGCCGCCGGAGTTACCACCTCCGCCGCTTCCGCCGCCGTTATTAGTGATATATACATTGGTTACGATGGTCACATTAGTAGTCGTAGGACTTGTTGCTGCGCTTGCGCTAAAAGCACATGTGTAGCATAAAAGAAGTGCTGCTGCCCATACTGACATGATTTTCTTTTTCATAGGAATACCTCATTTCTTACTGGATCTGTGTACCTGAATAAGTGCTGTATACAAAAAATCTGTTAGTAGATTCTGTAGAGGATCCTGCTGATAATGTGAGCATCCTCCATCCGTTTATTACTGCTTCCTTAAGATAATCCGACTTCTGTGCATCCATGCTTCTGGATGAATAGATCTTGTTTATATATCCACTAAAAACATCATAATCATAACAATTAGTATCAGTTAATATATCTGTATCTGCTCCGCTCATTGCGGCAAATACTCTGTATTCATATACATATCCGGGTACATACAGGTATATAAAAGGATTAGCTTCAAAATAGTCAGGATTAGCATATATTCCCAGATATTCAAGCGGACCGCCTGTCACATCACTTCCATAGATTATGGTATTAGGATCTGTATAGTCCGCTGCATTACCTATATCAAGATGCGCTGCTCCGCCTTCTTGTACATTGCCCTTAGCATTGTGCGTATCATAGTAGGTCTGATTGCCCTGTCTCTGCATTACAGGGACTGTGATGCCTGCCTGCGGTATCACAAGATATGCTACTGTATCAGGGTTCTGCGCCTTGATCTCATCCCAGTCCGGCACAAGATCCGGTACCTGTCCCTGACATTCGAAGGAATCGCTGGCAGCACCTACAAGATATTCGCCCTCTTCAAGTTCGCCTATATAGCTTTCGGCAACGCCCTGCTCCAGCACTTCTACAGTTGATTCATAGGTTGCCTTGTCCGCAAGAGGAGTACTCTCGTCATCTATATTTATAGCTGCGCCCTTACTGCATCCACTTATTAATAAAAAAGGTATAGCAGAGCAAATGATACTACATACTATCTTCTTACCGGTTTTATTGTTTGCAAGGTTATGCATCTTCTCCCTCCGGACCCTTTTATAGGTATCTACTACCACTCTTTTTTATGTAAAAATATTGGAGTAAAAGCTATACTGTTTCTGGTGTGCTGACTCGTTCATATTTGATCAATCATGAATGTATCAGTACACTAGTCCCTTACGTCATACTATTAAAGTGCTACTGATAATCTCCGTAGTTGCCATAATACTTGCCATAATATTTACCATAATACTTGCCATAATACTTGCCGTAGTATTTATTCCCATCCATGGAAACCATGTTCATGACTGCACCTAGCACGTGGCATCCTGCCTTGCGTAACTGGTTTTGAACATTTTGAACGAATCTATAGCTTATCCTGCCGCTTGCTATAACGAGAACTGTACCGTCACACTGTTTGCCGACGATAGCGGCATCTATAACTGATCCAAGTGGCGGTGTATCGATTATGATGATATCGAATACATCATGTGCCTCTTTGAGCAGCTGTCCGAACACTTCTCCTCCCAGAAGCTCCGAGGGCATCGGAGTGTTCGGTCCTGAGAATATCATGTAGAATCCGGGCTCATCTGTCTGGCACAGGCAATCATCAATCTTGCAGTGACCTACCAGGAAGTTGGTAAGTCCGAATCTTATCTTGCCATTTTTGAAGTGCTCTCTCATAACTGACTTTCTAAGGTCGGCATCTATGAGAAGTACTTTCTTGTCTGCCTGAGCGAAGGTTCTTGCAAGTTCAAATGCTACTTCTGACTTACCTTCGTTAGGTGTGCTTGATGTAATTGTGATCGTACGTATGTCCCTGCCACTGAACTCGATATTGCTTCGAAGAGTCTTGTATGCTTCCTTGGTCCTAAAATCAAGTTCATTGTCCCTGATCATTATTCTCTGCATGTATTCTCCCCTTTAAGGATCTTTGACGATAGATAATCAAAGTCCTACGCACTAAAGATATCGGCTATTGTTATGTGAATATTTACATTTTTTCGTAATTTTCTTTATGCTGCTTTTTATATGTATTTGTGCAAAATAAAATTTATCCAAATCATATATTTGTTTTTATGACCCTGTATTTTCAGAATCATCCATGACATTTGGAGCTATACTTCTAATATCATCATAGTTTTTTTGTTTCTTTGATTTTTTTACTTTTTTGAAATTCTGGGAACCTATATCCTGAGTTACATTTTCATCAAATGGGATGATACCAAGGGCACTGATGCCAAGGTACTTCTCTACATCTTCGGATGTCTTGACTGTATCATCCACTAGGAAATGTATGATAAGAAGCGCTGCAACAAGAATCGTTCCAAGCGCAAAACCTCCAATTGTCCACAGAAGGCAATTGGGTGCAGATTTTTCTGTAGGAAGATTTGCAACTTCAACAACATTAACGGCATCTATATCCATAACGTTCTCGATATGCTCAGCACTCACTTCCCTTATATAATTAGCTATAGTCTGTGCTGTATAGGGATCTGTATCTGTAACTGTAATTGCTACGATACGGGTATCTACTGGAGTATTCACAGATACTTTTTCCATAAAATCATCATAATCATATCTGTCACTTATACCAAGTGTATCAATGACAGATTCAAGAACATAACGGCTCGTGATAAGCTCTGCATAGTCCTTGGTCAGCTGAGAGCCTACCTGAAGATCTGTATAGATGTTGCTGGAGTCCGTACTATCTTTATCAAGTACGTATATCTTGGTAGTCGACCTGAATTCTTCGGGTAGTACGAATTTACTGAAAGTAAATCCTGCAATAGCGCACACTGTTCCAACCAGCAGGATAAGCCACAGGCGATGAATCAGGATACCTATGATCTCGCCAATGTCGATCTCAATAACACCACTGCTATTTTGAGCATTCTGGTTCATATTTACATCAGTCTGTTCCATACGTACCTCCAAACTCTGCTACCTTAGCAGGTTCATTGCATTACCATATAGAATTAATCTGGCGTAATCTTCTCCGTATTTCTTTTGTATAAACTTAGCACATTCAAGGATATAAGGAACTCTGCTTCCTATATCTCTATGTGCATCTGTACTGACAAAACTTATTTTGTGTTGGGATAGAAGTTTTCTTACAAACCTTCCAACGGGATTTAGCATTCCCATTGTAACGCTGTCGGAATTGATCTGAAGTCTTACTCCTCCGTCTATTATTTCGTCAATTCTTGATTTATCTTTATAGAAACATTGATATCTTTCACAATGAGCCAGTATAGGGCTCCATCCCTCATAGCTAAGACGCCGGAGTCCTTCTGATATGTAGCTGTACTCATCCGATGGATTAAACTCAACAAGTATATCCGAAGAAATACCCATAGGAAGAGCATTTCCTTCTTCAAGTCTTCCGGGAAGAGTTTCGTCATAGTATAGTTCATTGCCGGGATATATCTTTATATCTATCCCGGCTTTGTCAGCCTCTTCCTGAAGGATCGCTACTCTTTTGTGGATTCCCTTTGGAGATACTGACTTTACATATATCTTGTTATGGGGAGTAGCGATTATAGTACGTATATTATTTTCATAGGCAATCCTTAGCATGTTAAGTGACATCTCCATATTTTTGGATCCGTCATCAACTGCCGGAAGCACATGGCAATGCATATCTACAAAGCCGTACGAAAAATTACTTCTCATGTTGTTCTCTCTTTTTCCTTATCAGGCGCAGGTGCACCTATATTCTGATATAGCCTTGTCATAAAGGCAACTTCCTGCTCTATATTTAGTCCTGCATTCTTAAATATCCTCTCTACCATTTTAGGAGAAGCACTTCTATTTAGCAGATAACTCTTTTGATCAAATTCAGAGCCCGTATTAGTATCATCATTACCTGACAAAAGGCGATGAAGATTCATCAGGGTATCATAGTCATAATACCCGTCATCACCACTACTTGCAGGTGCTACGATGCCCATCTTAACAAGTTCATCCAGGATATGATAAGCCCAGCTTTCAGGAGACTCTGTAAGCGGATAATAGTTTATAAGTCCTGTCAGGTTGATATCCTTGGATATAGTATCTGATGCCATACAAGGAAGACCTGAAACCTGAGCTTCCATAAGGGCTGCCGGTGCTCCGTTCACATTTGCAGGGTATATAAAAAAGTCCATGATCTGATAGAAATCGTATACATTGCCCCAGGTGCCAAGAAAGAGGACCTGTCCTATTATACCAAGCTCTGCCGCTACCTGCGCAGCATGCATGATCTCTTCTCCATCACCTATTAGAAGAAGTTTCATAGGAAGACCCTTTAGCATATCATACTCACCTGTAGGATCTTCTTTTAGTATCTTTTGCATCCATGCAAATACATGGAATAAAAATTCATGATTCTGATTTTTATGGAACTGCGCTACGCATCCAAAAACATATGTTTTATTAAGCCCTAGCTTATCGCGGAAGGCATCTCGTATTTTGCCATTATAGAGGAAGTTCTGAATGTTGATACCGTCCTGGATTACATGTATCCTGCCTGCATCCACCGCTATATCACCAAATATGGCTCTGGCAGCTCCGATGCTTGATGCAAAGCATATGTCTGCACAGTCTTCTTTTAGTATAGGTGCTGTAAGATTGGCTCTTCTTATCTTCTGTACAAGTTCTGCATCTATGACGCTTCCAACATGCATCATAGTTATAGCACCATGCCTTTTGGCAAGAGGCAGATATATAGACGCAGCCGAGTACATATGTCCCTCGACGATCTTCCATTCACCTTCATGCTGTGCAAAGAAGCTGTTAACAAGCTCTGTATAGCCAAAAAGGTTATTGCTGTTGTATGTCGGAATAGCATATACACGCCCGCCAAGTCTTGTGATCTCTGCATCAAAAAAGCCTGCTCTTCTATGCCGAAGAAGTTCATCTGATGATGGAAATTCCTTACCTGTAGGCGTAGGATCTCTTGGTATCAGGAAATCAAACTGGATATGTGTTCTGTCGAAGTTCCTATATAGGTTCATGATATGAGCCTGCATACCACTTAAATCTATGGATGTCAGCACATGCAGTATCCTTATCTTAGCACTTGGAACATTCTCAGACACTCGTATAGTTGACGGTATACGCCTTTTAGAAGGAGATACAGACGGATTATTTTTTTCGTATTCTCTTTTTCTTATGTCAGATGCGCTTTCAATGGTCTCAAATATTGACATTGGCAGTTATCCCTCCCCGAATAGCTGTACTAAACAGTCAAAAAGCCTCGACTTCCCAGATAAAAATATCCGAAAAAATGCATACTATCTCACGTTTACATTATAACGCCATACCGACTATCTTTCTACAAAAAAATCCCCTGTTTACAGGATTAAGATCCCATAAACAGAGGATTTGTATACTATTTATATAGTTTTCTTATCACCTGATGTGCCGATCGCCTGCAGAGTGATATATATTACTTACTCAAACTTATATAATTATCTTTCTGCACGCATAGGATTGTTGAGGAAGTCATCGTATGTGAGTCTGATTCCGTCTTCAAGCTCTGTCTTATATGTCCAGCCAAGCTTAGTAGCCTTGGATACATCAAGAAGCTTTCTAGGTGTTCCGTTAGGCTTAGTAGAATCCCATCTGATCTCGCCTTCATAGCCGATTACCTTGGCAACAAGCTCTGTAAGCTCCTTGATAGTAAGCTCCTTACCTGTACCTGCGTTAACTGTCTCATCTCCTGAGTAGTTGTTCATAAGGAATACGCACAGGTTTGCAAGATCATCAACATAGAGGAACTCACGAAGCGGTGAACCATCTCCCCAGCATGTTACGTAAGGAAGGTTCTGCTCCTTGGCTTCATGGAAGCGGCGGATAAGAGCAGGAAGTACATGTGAGTGCTCAGGATGATAGTTATCATTAGGACCATAGAGGTTAGTAGGCATTACAGAGATATAATCTGTACCATACTGACCATTTAAGTATTCGCAGTACTTAAGGCCGCTTATCTTGGCAAGTGCATATGCCTCATTGGTCTTCTCAAGCTCAGATGTAAGGAGAACCTTCTCAGTCATAGGCTGAGGAGCCATACGAGGATAGATGCAGGATGAGCCGAGGAATTCAAGCTTCTTACAGCCGTTCTGCCATGCAGCATGGATCACGTTCATCTCAAGGATCATGTTGTCATACATGAAATCAGCCTTGGCTGTAGCATTGCCCATGATTCCGCCAACCTTTGCGGCTGCAAGGAATACATACTCAGGCTTTTCTTTTGCAAAAAACTCTTCAACCTGATCCTGACGTGTAAGATCAAGCTCTTTGTGTGTACGTGTGATGATATTTGTATAACCCTGACGCTCAAGTTCTCTTACGATTGCAGAACCAACCATTCCGCGATGACCTGCAACATATATTTTTGCATTCTTTTCCATCTTAATTCTTTACCTCTTTTTATAACTTTAAACGGGAGACCATGACCCTAAGATCACAGTCTCCTTGATGATCAGTTTTTATTTTACAAGACCCTTCTCAAGGTACTCTTCAAGATTGAATTTGATATTCTCTTCAGATCTTTCTACTGCAACTTTTCTCATATCAGCTTCTACCATGATATGTACGAGTTCTTCGAAAGATGTCTTGGTAGGATTCCACTTAAGCTCAGTCTTAGCCTTAGTAGGATCTCCCCAAAGATTTACAACGTCTGTAGGTCTGTAGAAATCAGGGCTTACTTCTACAAGAACCTTGCCTGTAGCCTTATCGATACCCTTCTCATCCATGCCTTCGCCCTTGAACTCAAGCTCGATACCTGCATAGTGGAATGCAAGCTGGCAGAACTCACGTACACTGTGCTGTACACCTGTAGCGATTACGAAATCGTCCGGCTTCTCATTCTGAAGAATGAGCCACATGCACTCAACATAATCTCTTGCATAACCCCAGTCACGAAGTGAAGACAGGTTACCAAGAAGAAGCTTGTCCTGCTTGCCCTGAGCTATTCTTGCAGCAGCAAGAGTGATCTTACGTGTTACGAAAGTCTCTCCTCTTCTCTCTGACTCGTGGTTGAAGAGGATACCATTACATGCGAACATGTTATAAGCATCACGATACTCTTTGACGATCCAGAAACCATACTGCTTAGCGACAGCATATGGGCTGTAAGGGTGGAAAGGAGTCTTCTCATTCTGAGGAACTTCTTCAACCTTACCATAAAGCTCTGATGTAGAAGCCTGATATATACGGCAAGTCTCTGCAAGTCCGCAGATCCTTACTGCTTCAAGTACGCGCAGAACGCCTGTAGCTACAACATCAGCTGTATATTCAGGAACATCGAAGCTGACCTGAACATGTGACTGTGCAGCAAGGTTATAGATCTCATCAGGACGAACTGATCCGATGATCTTGATAAGGCTCATAGAATCCCCAAGATCGCCATAGTGAAGATGGAAGTTCCTCTCGCCTTCAAGATGTGAGATACGCTCTCTATAATCTACTGATGAACGACGGATCATGCCATGAACTTCATATCCCTTTGAAAGAAGAAGCTCTGCAAGATAAGAACCATCCTGACCTGTTACTCCTGTGATAAGTGCTTTCTTTGCCATATATAATTCCTTTCTTTGTGAAAAAACATTAATCGACTATAACTAAGGATACGATTGACTTACATATCAATCCCTTTACTGTAGGCATTATATAACTATTATTTACATTTGCGAAGACACTAAGTTGACCAAAAATAGCATTATATTGACCTGACTATTTTACATGCTTATAATTTGAATAGATACTGATACACCAAAGATAGCGATATATTCCGATTCGAGGTTTTTATGGAGAATTATTTATTTCACGGCAACCTGGTTGCTTCCAACAGGATATTGTATACTCCTTCCCAATTTGCCAAGTCTTCCCTTATCCACCTTCAGGAAGTTGGATCTCTTCAGGCTACCAGGCAGCATACCAGCAGCCGTCAGGGACTTGGTTCATATCTTTTTTTCCTGATAGAATCAGGCTCCGGGTCACTTTCTTATGAAGGTAAGACTTATGCTCTAAGCGCAGGCGACTGTGTCTTTATAGATTGTCGTAAGCCCTATTCCCACACAACTTCCAAAGAGTTGTGGAAGCTTGACTGGGTCCACTTTCAGGGAACCAATATGGAGAATATATACCAAAAGTACATAGAACGTGGCGGCGCTCCTTTATTCCATGCAGATAATCCCAAGCACTATCTTGACCTTATCGACAATATATACGGGATTGCATCATCTGACGATTATCTAAGAGACATGAAGATATACGAACAGCTCACAAAGCTCCTTACTCTTCTTATGGAAGAGAGCTGGAACCCTGAGAACATGCCGGAGAATACTGCAGGCAAAAAGAAAAGCCTCCAGGATATCAAAGCATACCTGGAGACCAATTATGTGCAAAAGCTGACTCTCGATGATCTGTCTGCAAGATTCTATATAAACAAATATTATCTGACTAGGATCTTCAAAGAGCAGTACGGTTCTACTATAACGGGTTATATACTTGAGCTTAGGATCACTAGAGCCAAGCACCTTCTAAGATTCACAGAGATGCCCATTGATGATATAGCATCTGCTGTCGGGATTGGTGATTCCAACTACTTCTCAAGGATCTTTAGAAAAATAGAAGGTACAACACCTCACAACTATCGCAAGCTCTGGTCACAGCTGTGATCACTTATTTCTCAAAAAGCCGTCCTTTATATCATCTCCCATGAGCTTGACATCTGCTCTGGTGGGAGCTGAAGGGAAGGGCGCATAACCTGTCTGATCACCTGTTACAGGATAATAGAAGGTGTATCCATCTATCTCGTAAGACTCAAGTTCATAGGTCATATATTCCTGCTGCATAAAAAGGTATGATAACCTGAATCTGGGAATCTCATACATCACAAGCCTTAAGGACTTATAACCTATAAATACGGCTATAAAGGCGATGACCACCGGCATAAGCCTTTTCTCTGCACCTCTTTGATAGAACAAAAGCGTAACAAGCTTACCTGTCATAAGTACAGCTGGAAGCCATATGTACAATGCTCCATATCTTACAAGCGGAGATGAGAGTATAAAAAATGCAAGTGCAACATAAGCGATAGTATCTATAAATATAAAATCTTTAAACGAGACTGTTCTGTGCCTTGCCATAAGGACAACTTTTCCGGCATTGTCAAAAAGGCTCTTTTTCCCCTTTTTAAAAGGCTTGATACCGGATTTATTACCTGGCTTTTGACCTTTTCTTCTGCTTCTTTTTCCATTGCTCTTTCTAAAAGGAAATTCAAAAGTGATCCCTCCGCTTCTTATCTGCATGACCAGGTAGATGGCAGCGAATACAAGAAGTCCGGCCAGAAATACAGCGTCTGCTATAAGCATAGCCTTGTTAAAAGCAGAAAGAGCTTTAAACCAGCCTGGGAACCAATCCCAAATGCTGATGTTATAAAGTCCGGCATCCGTATATCCTCGTCCGTAGACAGCTATCTCATGAGCATCATACTGGGCAGTTCCCTTTGGAATCTTCCATGCAAACTTAAACAGATCGATCGCTGTAACAGGATATACCAGCCAGCCTGATATGATCATATTTCTGATAAAAAAAGGTATAGCCACAAAAAGTCCAAGCCCTATAAAATACCAGATTGCTTTGGGTCTACTGATAAGCTTTGCATGCATGATCTTCCATATAGGCTTTATTGCAAGTAACAAAAGAGGCGCTGCAGACAGTTTCAAAGTAACTGCATATACTACAAGTATACATAACATGGCATATGGATAGAATCTCTTCTCTCTGTCTCTGTCAAGATCAAGCCAGGATATGAGTATATACAGTACCATACACATGACAAAATAGTCCGATGCAGGTGATACTATCTCATCAAGTATTGTGAATATATAGTAGATAGCTATAAGTCTTACAGCATCCGGAAGTGTAAAATAACCTCTTCTTTTAACCTGTATTATATCTACGCACTTCCATGACAAAAGGAGCACGAAGTATCCTGCCATTGTATGCATAGACACTCCACCTGCCCATGCAAAGCTATATAATGCAGACAAGGGGTACACTGCACTGTTATAGGCAAGTCTTTGGTTGAAGTTACCAAGACCTTTTACTGCACCATATACCTCATTCCAGTGTATGGCCTGAGCATGATACAGTCCCGTATCATAATGCTCTATTCCATGAGAAGTACAGTAGGCTACGATCAGAAAGATCACAATATAGATAATTATCTGGTTCATACTGATGTTTCTTCCAAGACCGTATGAAAGTATCTTATAGAACATATCCCGAATGGCATATACACACACCACCAGGGACATTACAAAAAGTATGATATTAGCGGCACATCCTACTCCATGCCATATACTTACAAACTGGGAATAAATAGATACAAGTACTATACCTGTTATCAGATAGTTCTCACGAAACTGCACTTCATAGGGTGCTGTACGCAAAGCGGCATTCCTTCTCTGCGGCACAGAATGTTGCAGAAAAGAAATGCCGGTCATCAAATGGTGAAAACCATATCCCGCAAAATAAGTTGTAAAAATCACATAAAGCCAGTTAATAGCTGTGATCAACATCTGATCTAAGTTCCTCCACCATTTTAAAACTCATCCTATTATGCCATAGAATACGCATCCAACAATGACACCAAGGATTGCTCCCATTATAACCTGAAGCGGAGTATGTCCTACGAAGACCTTAAGCTTCTCATCATCAGGTATATCCTTGCCCATCTCTTCGAAGAGCTCTGCAAGATTCTTGATAACGACTGCCTGTTTTCCGGTCTCACGTCTTACTCCCATGGCATCATGCATTGTAATAAGAGCTAGTATACCGGCCAGAGCAAATTCATATCCGGATACGCCATAGGTAAAACCTACGATGGTTACAAGGCTCATTACAGTTGCTGAATGTGAACTTGGCATACCACCATCTCCAAGCAATCTTTCTTTATTGAATTCTTTGTATGTGATGGTATAAATAAGTGTTTTGAGGAGCTGTGCTGTAACCCAAGCACTTACTGGGCACATTACAATTTCGTTACTAAAAAGCTCGTAAAAAAAATTCGCCATATATTTCTTTCTAAAATATTTGTTTTGATAAGTACATGCGCTTCGTCATGTCATCATGTTCATGGATATGCTTCTATGTTGTTATCAGATATTCTTAATATACTCTGCAATAGCATCATGCCAGTCTGCAAACATAAAATCGCTTGTAAGCTTGAACATATAGTTCTCAAGTATTGAATACGCAGGACGAGGAGCTGAGTTTGGATTCATCTCCATGTACTTGCTTGTTGATACATGATTAACTTTGGTATTCTTACCTGCAAGACGGAATATCTCATCTGTAAAGTCAGCCCAGCTACAGGATCCTTCGCAAGTACCGTGGAACAGACCATAGTTGTCTGTAGGAAGGAGATAGTGAATAGCCTTGGCAAGCTCTACAGTACTTGTAGGACTTCCTACCTGATCATCTACAACTGATACTTCATCATGATTTTCAGAAAGTCTGAGCATAGTCTTGACAAAGTTCTTGCCATCGCCATAAAGCCAAGCTGTTCTGATAGTAAAGAAATGCTCTGCGAACTGCTCTACAAATTTCTCTCCGGCAAGCTTGGTAGTTCCATATGCACTAACAGGGCCTGTCTGGTCAAACTCTGTATAAGGTCTTGTTCCGTTGCCTGCAAAAACATAATCTGTAGAGATATGGACAAGCTTAGCACCTGTCTCAGTAGCTGCAATTGCAAGGTTTCTAGGACCTATTGCATTGATCTTATAGGACAGATCCCAGTCTTTCTCCTGAGCATCTACTGCTGTATAAGCTGCGCAGTTGACTATAGCATATGGTTTAACTTCTCTTGCAAGTGCTATAACACTGTCAACATTAGTGATATCAAGGCTGCGGATACCGTCGCCTTCACATACATCTGTATTTACAAGTTCAAATTCATCTCCGATCTCTTTGCCTATCTGTCTTCCAAGCTGACCATTACATCCTGTAACAATTATCTTTTTCAAAATCCTATACCTTCCTGATCTTTATTTTTCACCAAGGCCGTCTTCTACAGCCTGTACCATGCCGGCAAGAGCTTCTTCTTCATCGCTCCCCTGACATGTGAATTCTATCTCATCACCGCATTTAACACCTGCGCCGAGTACACTTAATACACTTTTTGCATTAGCAGTATTCTCTCTAACCTGAAAAGTGATCAGTGATTTATATCTCATAGCCACTTTGCAAAGAATGCCTGCTGGACGTAAGTGTAGCCCGGTAGGATTCTTAATGACTACCTTCTGACTTACCATAAAAACCAAAAACCTCCATCAATACTAATTATCTTCTTTGTCTTCTTTCTGCTGCGGAGCAGTTGCTGTGATAGTAACACGAACTGTTCCATCTATCTCTACACCATCGGGTGGTGTAAAGCTAACTGTGACTGTATATGTACCGGATTCAAGGCTCTCACCTTCAGAAAGCCCTGCCGTAAGCTGACTTAGATCTATAGTAGCATTAAGATCAGCAGCTGATACATTACTGATTGTCTCATCAAGACCTTCAATCTCAACTGTGAAGCTTGCATCATCTGATCCGTTGCCAAGAACGATCTTATAATTCTCGGGAACATTATCATACGTTACGCTTCCAGCATCAATGGTGACTGTCCTCTTGGACTGCGGAATTATATCAACTACAACTGTACATATTCCGTTGAAATCCGAATCACCCAGTGATATTCCGCTTGGCAGGTAATTCGCTATATTAACAGTCGTCTGAAGATCAGAAGTAAGACCTGTTACATCAAGTGCATCCGTAACAGTAATACTGTTAACATCAGAAAGGACTGATGACTTACCGGCTATAACAACTGTCTCAGGCGTACTTGTTATATCACCTGTGAGCATGAATCCATCTGCAGGTTCTCCTATCGTATGATAATTGATAGGTACAGTCTTGACCGCAAGGATAGTAACATTAACTCTGACAGCCGTGATATTCATTGATATAGCAGAATCGTTTATCACATTGCCATCTGCGTCATACAGCTTTATAGCTACATCTGTTCCGATATTGGAAGTAAATCCCGTAACATCAACATCAACAGAAGCCTTATCTACTCTGTCTATTACAGACTGTGGTCCGCTTATACGTACCTGGTTCTGATCTGTAGATACAGAGCTTACAATATAGCCATCGCTGACTGTTCCGGAAGTTGTAGCTCCCAGTGCCAGAGTACTTGTTGCAAGATTCTCGATAGACAACGCTACTTCAGAGCTGCTCGGTATAACAGAGTCGATCTTGCCCGAATCCTTGGTTATAGTGATCTCGATCGGTACAGTACTATCATCTGTCATCTTCTCAAAATCAGCTACCGCAACAATATTATCTTTAGAAAAATTCTCAATAACCGATCTTGGTGCTCTTACTGTAACAGAACTGATAACATCAGAATTATCAAGTACCTCGTACACTTCACCAGCATCTGTGATCACACTTGTATTCCTGAAAGTGACAGATATGTTGTTGAATCTCTCTGTCGAAACAGGATCATTTATATTGGTAACAAGGAACCACATAACTGCCGCAAAGAGAACTGATGCAATCTTAAGTCCCCAGTTAGAGCAAAGTCCTCTTAAGAATTTCATTCTGCCTTGGCCCTCCCTCTGAAAACAGGTCTGTGTTTATGTTCCTCTTCAGTCTTATTCTGAATCTTCCTAAGTCTGTCCTTAAGCTTCTCAGAATCAAGGGATCTATCAAGAACTCCGCCATAAGCAACCGATATCTTACCTGTTTCTTCTGAAACGATTATGGTAAGTGAATCAGTTACTTCTGAAACACCAACACCGGCTCTGTGCCTTGTTCCGAGCTCTTTACCTATGTTCATGTTGTCCGAAAGCGGAAGATAGCAGGTTGCGGCTGTGATCCTGTTGCCTCTTACTATTACCGCACCATCATGAAGTGGTGTATTATGCTCAAATATATTGATAAGAAGCTGACTTGTAACTATAGCATCAACCTCAATTCCGGTCTGTTCATACTCTGCAAGAGAATGCTCCTGTTCGATGACTATAAGTGCACCGGTTCTGACTTTGGCCATCTCAACACAGGCTCTTGCTATCTCATCAATAGTTCTGTCTGAGAATCGACCTTCACCTCCGCTTATGTCAAAGGGGAATATCCCGGAAAGGAAATTCTTTCGTCCCAGCTGTTCCAGCGCTCTTCTAAGCTCAGGCTGGAGAACTACTACTACAGCTATAACCGCAATACTAAGGACATTCTGTACTATCCACAGAATTGTATTCATATTAAAGAGAGCAGCAATGATGATAAAGATTACTATGACAACGATGCCCTTCATCAGTGACCATATTCTGGTATTACGCATCCAGACCAGCATATGATATACAAGAAAGGCAATTATCAGAATCTCAACAATATCCGTCCCTCTGATATCCGGCATATGAAAATTTGTAAAATTTGTATCCAGTAATGACTGAAGCGTATCCATTCCTTACCTCAATTGCTTGGCTGCAAGAATTATTCGGATCTGTTACTCCTTAGGCTACTTGCTCCTTGACTATTACGTGACTGACGGTTACCTGCCGCATGGTTATTAGCTACTCTTGATCTTGACTGCTGCTGACTTCTTCCTGAAGCACTGCCAGCATTTCTGCTCCTCTGAACATGAGAAGCTGCGTTTCCTGTTGCTGAGCCGGATCTTTGCTGAGACTGGCTCCTTGTAGTATTTCTTTCTACGCGTTCTGTTCTTTCTTCTGTATGAGGAGTTGTAGCTCTGTTGATCTGCTTGACCTTACGGTCAGGTGTTGCTACAGCTACCTTGGGAACAGCCTTGACGTAGTAATAATAATCATCATCTTCAAACTGAACATTCTCAATACGCTTGTAATCAAGGTTAAATGCAAAGAATTCAAGTACCTTCATGGCAAGTCCTGCAAGAACAGAACCAAAGATCACACCGATCACTGAAAATCCTGCATCACCTGCAACATTGGCAACAAGCATACCGATCATAAGTGTGATGGTTCCTGTTACGATTGCAACATCCCATGAATGCTTGATAGACAGGCGTCTTATTATATATACGATCAAAGTTGTAATAGCGAATACCACTATGACACTGATCATGACTTTGCTTGCAAATACTCCGTCTACTATAGACTGAACTCTTGCAATAACAGCTGCAGAAGAATCATCATCAGATGCTCCTGACATGAATATGCTGGTATTGTCAGAGATATAGTTCAGATAATAATAGACAACTACACCAAATATGACAGACACTACAGCATGGGCAGAACCCAGAAGACCAACTGCAAGCGGCATAACATAAGGAATATGCAGCGAGAAGCAAAGTGCTGTCAAAATAAGTACTGTAGAATCATTCGGTGAAAAACGATAGTACAGAAGATACATAACCATAAAAACAGCAAGAGCTATAACTGCTGTCTCCATAGATAAAGCCCAAAGATGAGCCATTATGAACAAACTTGAAAGTATAATGATGAAAGTCTGTGGCAGAATAGCACACAGAAGTGAACACATGAGTACAATAAGAGGACTTGTAAGGGCTTCCTGACAGCCTATCTTTGAATTAATAACATTCAAAGTGATAAGTGTAAGGAAAAACTTCCAAACAAGCGTAATATAAAATTCAAATTTGACATAGTAAGACTTAAGTATCTGTTTTAATTCCAGTAAGGTAGCCATAATATCTTTTATTCCTTTTCATACATTTTTCTCAGCCTTCTGAGATTATTGTAATGCTTTTTCATTCTTTTACGCATTTTAGAATAACGTCTGGAAAAAAAGATGTATGATACCACACAATATCCGATCAACCAGATCAGATAATAAGTTAAAACTTTCTGTCCAAACGCCACCAGATTGATACTGTACATATCTTCAAGAAGTGATTCAAAAGCAGACACAGCGTATACCGCGAACAGTATCACAAATGAAATTGTGGCACTGATCGCGGATTTTACTATTTCAAGGCCAATATAATCACTTCTAAAATAACCGTTTATTCTGTTGTCGTTTGAACCTTCACGCGCTGTAAAAGCAGCCATTCTAGTCATAAGAATGACTTTTTCTTCCTGAACCATATTTAATAACCCTTCAGGCTCGATTGTCTGAGCCGAGAGCCAGAATCATCCTAAGACAATTCTAATCTCCCATATATCCTCCGTATTAAGGACGCAGGAAGCGCATACCTCCCTTATCATCCTTCTTCGCAGGCATCTGAATCTTAGGTGCTTCCTTACGGAATGCATCAGTCAGATTGTTGGCCATCTTGCCTTTACAATTCTGGCACAAACGTCCTGTCTGAATAGGAGCACCACAACTCTCACATGTTAACTGGATAGGCGAATCCTTTGAGAACATGAGTCTTTCTTCACGGATCCATTCCTTGATCTGATTAAGCTTTACTTCATTGTCCTCCGCAATCTGTTTTAAAGATGCGTTCGGATTGTCCTGAACGTACTGCTTAACCTTCTGGAAATCATCTTCCAGAGCCTTTTTGCAGGCATCACAAATTGGTGGTCCTGCCACATAATTGAACATCTTACCACATCTTGAACAGTTACGTAAATTCATAAGCAGCCTCCTTGTTGATTGCTTGACCTACGGTTGTTGTACACTGTTGCTGTCCTATTATGCCGTCTGACCTATTGCTAGTGTCAGCACATAAACAGACGATGCCGGTCCCTTTTTCAGTTGCCAAGTCATATGGTCAACTGTTGATCCCGTCGTATAGATATCGTCAATTATTATAATATTCTTTAATTTTACATCATTTTGCACTATATTAAAAGCTTTTTTCAAATTCACGTGGCGCTCACTTGCCGATAGTTCCTTCATTGGAGTCGTATCACGGACTCTTTCGATGATATCGCATCTGACCGGAATATTCATTTTTCTTCCGATTGCTTTAGCAAGAACTTCCGCCTGATTATAACCCCTTTTATTCTTCTTGCCTTTGTACATCGGTACAGGAATAAGTGCGTCAGGCTTAAGTGCTCTTATCTTTGAGCCAAGATGTCTTTCTATCTCTCCCGCATAGAAGTCAGCATATTCCTGCCTGCCATCATATTTAAACCTATAGATGGATCCTGATACTGTACGATAATTATACAAAGACATGCCATAGTCAAATACATGACCGCCTTTAAGACAGTCTCTGCAATATTCTGCATGACCATACAAAAGGGGCTTTCCACACTTTATGCATGTCTCATAACTATCTGCATATTCAGCCTTGCGCCTGCACTGTTCGTGAGCCATGCTTCCATATGGGACTATCCTGTCGCAGAAAGGACAATGCCTTGGGTAGAGAATCGTAACTACTTTGTCAAAAAAGCCATATGCCTTTTGAGTCAATATTTTCTTTGAAAATCTTCCACCAGATATGTGATTTGACAAGTTGGCGGATGCTCTATCAGCAGGTTTTATGATTGCCTTATTTGCAGGGGAACTGTTTGTCCTATTTTCAGAGGTACTGTTTGTCCTGTTTATTGTATTATTGCTCTTCATAGGACATCACCTCATTGATCTGATCCTGCAATCCTGTAAATCGTACAAGCTGATCTTCATTCTCGACCATCTGTCTGATGGCATCACTGCTTCCAAGGATCATTACACATTTCCTTGCTCTTGTAACAGCTGTATACAAAAGATTCCTGTTCATAAGCATTCTGGGGCCTCCCAGAAGAGGGATCACAATAGCAGGATACTCTGAACCCTGCGACTTGTGTATGGTTACAGCATATGCAAGTTCCAGTTCATCGAGATTACTGAAAGAATAGGTAACTCTTCTTTTTTCATCAAACTCAACTACAAGACTTGAAGAAACCGGAGTTATGCTGACTATGCGTCCCATATCTCCGTTGAATATTCCGGTTCCTGAATCTATCGCTATATTGTATTTACCGATGATCTCCCATTCCGCCTGATAATTGTTATGGATCTGCATGACCTTGTCGCCCACTCTGAATATCCTGTCACCGTGCATGTATTCAGTCTTGGACGGGTCTGCCGGATTTAAGTACTGCTGTAATATGCCATTTAAAGTTTCACATCCCAAAGCTCCTTTTTTCATAGGAGTCAGAACCTGAATATCGAAAGGATCTGCATCTACATATCCGGGGAGTTTGTCTCTTATGAGCATTATCATATGTTTGTAGATAATGTTATAATCACTTCTTTCAAGGAAAAAGAAATCCTTGCTCTTATTGGAAAGTCCCGGCATCTGTCCCTGGTTGATATAGTGAGCATTCATGACTATATCGCTTTCCTTGGCCTGTCTGAAGATATGATTGAGTACTACTGTAGCAAACTTGCCGCAGGAGATAAGATCATGAAGGATCTGCCCGGGGCCTACGCTTGGGAGCTGGCTTGAGTCACCTACAAATATAAGGTGCATTCCGGGGATCACTGCTTTTAACAAGGCATGAAACAGATGGATATCTACCATGGACATCTCATCTATTATGATGACATCCGCTTCAAGGGGATTGTCCTGATCACGATTAAACCTTGCAGTCTGTCTCACTGCATCATCATCGCTGACACCGCCTGATATCTCCAGGAGTCTGTGAATGGTCCTTGCTTCATATCCTGTTGCTTCGGTCATACGCTTAGCAGCTCTGCCTGTGGGCGCAGCAAGCTGTATATCAAGTCCCTCTTCTTCAAAATAACTGATTATGGTATTGATAGTTGTCGTCTTACCTGTACCCGGGCCTCCGGTCAAAAGAAGTATTCCGTTGGAGGCACTCTTAAGTATCGCTTCTCTTTGAAGGTCATCAAGTTCAATATTCTTTTTCTTCTCAATAAGATGTATCCTGTCAAGCTGAGCCTTAACCGTTGCTGAGTTCTCATCTACGTCAAGATGGATATTAAGGTCATGAAGTCTGAGCGCACATGCTCTCTCTTCTCCATAAAGCTGTGAACTGTATACTCTGTCCTCATCTCTTATGACTATCCTTCTATCCATTGCAAGATAATCAATCTGAGGGATTATCATATCTTCATCTACTCTAAGCAGTGATGCAGTCCTTTTTAGAAGAGTAGTCCTTGGAAGATATGTATTGCCTTCCTGAGCACCTTCCTGAAGGACATATAATATTCCGCTTCTGATACGAAAGTCCGAATCAACTGCAAAGCCGATCCTCGCCGCGATCTCATCTGCGGTCTTGAATCCGATACCACCTATATCTTCGGCAAGCTTGTAGGGATTTTGCTGCATGACTGTATAGACACTTCCGCCATAAGTGTTATAGATCTTAACAGCCATAGTATCCGATATTCCGTACCTTTGAAGGAATATCATAACATCTCTTGCTTCACGCTTTTCGCTCATCTGAGTTGCTATCTCGATAGCTTTTCTCTCGCTGATGCCTCTGATCTCCGCAAGGCGTTCAGGCTCCATTTCTATTATGCGAAAAGTATCTTCGCCAAATTTCTTGATGATACGCACAGCGAGTGCTGCTCCGACTCCTTTGATAGCACCGCTTGCAAGGTATCTCTCCATTGCCTGGGCGTCTTCCGGCTCTATGATCGTATACCTGGAGACCCTGATCTGGTCACCATACATAGGATGCTGAACAAGCTCTCCTTCTATCTCGAGAGTGTCTCCAACATCAGCATCACGAAAGGTTCCCACACAGGTGATCTCATCCCCATCTGATATTACGGTTGCAACGCCGTATCCGTTATCTTCATTTCTATAAACAAAATGTTCTATATATCCCTTAATCTTTTCCATACGTCTAATTATGCCCCGAAAAATACCCTGCCGCAAGCGGCAGGGCATATAATCATTATGATGTATTTCCTCCCCTTTTATTATCAACTACTAATATATGTAGAGTACATCTCTGTACCTCTATTCCCCGATTCTTGGAACTTCTTTTTCATTATCTTCCGTATCAGAAGTCTTATCTGTACTCTCAGACGTTTCTTCCTGAAGCGAAGAGACTGTAGACATAACCTGAGCTCTTGATGCATCTGCCGGAATATCTTTTGAAGCATCATCACCTATTCCATATGTTCTCTTCATATTCTCATACAGCATCTGGGCAAGACCGTTACTCTGAGTATCTACCGAAGTAGATGCTATATCCTGAATCGTAAGGTCCTTAAAATAGTCCACCAGAGAGTTGGAAGATGTCATGGACAGAGCATCGCTCATCTGACTGTCGTCTGACTTAAAGGCATCTACAGTTTTGGTCATTTCTTTAAATACCTGCTCCAGAAAATATGCTTCAAACTGCTTACAAGCTTCCATGAGTTCCTTCTCCGTCTCTGACTTTGGAGCATTCGAAACTGCTTTCTGAACATCATTGGAATACTGGTTTTTGGCTGCATAATCTGTATATGCTGCAGAACTTATTCCGCTTAAATTACTAAAATCCGGCATAGGCTAATCCTCTTTTTACATAGACCATGTATGATCATGATCTTCAAATACCTTCATCATTACTGTTTAAGTCTATTAGCTGTCTGCATCATCTGGTCTGTAGTCGTGATCGCTGTTGAGTTCATCTCATATGCACGCTGGGCTACTATAAGATTGACCATCTCTGTTGCCACGTTGACATTGGAGCCTTCAAGATATCCTTGTCTTATGATACTGGACTGAACATTGTCATCTTCTGCTTCATTGATGGCCGGGCCACTTGCTGCAGATACTTTCCAGGTAGTACTTCCTACTCTTTCAAGACCTCCCGGATTCTGGAACTGCCATAAGCCTATTCTGAATCCAACTTCCTGAGGGACGCCTTCTTCGTCAGGATAATATATGGTTCCATCAGCGCCTACCGAGATCCTGTTAGATATTATACCGCCTTCTAGTCTTATCTCTTCACCTTCGCTACTGAGTATAGGATTACCATCAGAAGTTGTAAGTACAAGCTCTGTTCCTTCTGCATTACCTATAGCCCAGATGAAATCACCGTTTCTGGTATATACTGCATTGCCATCAGCATCATTGTATGAGAAGAATCCATCACCACTTATAGCAAAAGCCGATGTACTTGGATTATCAAGAAGCGAACCTTGCGAGAAGAGCTGCGTAAGAGCTGCTGTTCTAACACCCAGTCCAACCTGTGAAGTCGTAGGCTTTGGATCGCCATTGGCAGTTGTTGTCACAGAATTGAGATCCTGATAGAGAAGGGACTTAAACTCTGCCTGCTGAGCTTTAAATCCTGTTGTATTAACGTTCGCAAGGTTATTAGCGATCGTATCTACATTTGTCTGCTGAGCATTCATGCCTGTTGCGGCTGACCATAAGCTGCGTACCATAATTACCTCTTTTCTGAAATACTATTTATGCGTATTCCCATTGTGCTGCAGTTTACAACCTTCCAAGGTCGGTAGTTGCTGTTTTGAGTGTTTCATTTGCTGTCTGGATCATAGTTGATGCTGCTTCATAATGTCTTTGTATATTTATTATCGACACCATTTCATCAACTACTGAGACATTAGATTGCTCTAAAAATCCCGCATTGATACTTCCGGTTGCATTGTCGATACGAACCGCAACATCTGTGGGTTCATACAGATTCTCACCGTATTTATAAAGAGCATCATAATCTTCAAAATCAAAAAGTCCGATGGTTGCGATCACTTCGCTTGTCTCATCTGCACCATCTCCGGTGAATTCAAGTACCTGACCTTTGACATTGACAGCATGTTTCTTGGTAGGATCGACTTCTATATGCTGGCCTTCTGTATCAAGAACAAAGTCTCCGTCATGCGTAACAAGCGCGCCGTCAGCTGTTAATGTAAAGCTTCCGTCCCTTGTATACATGACAGTCTGCTGCCCTTGAGTATGACCCGCTATATTGTTGTGAGCACTGGTATAATCTATGGCGAAAAAGCCTTTGCCCGAAATTGCCAGATCCCAGGTATTGCCTGTGGACTTCATAGGTCCTTCAGACCAGTCTGTATAGTCCTCTCCGGTCTTGACACCGGGAACGATACGACCAAGTCTCCTAGGATAAGAGCCGGGCTCAGATGTATCCTTGATCTTGAGGGCCAGCTGAGAATCGAATGTCTGCTGGGTTGAACCCTCTTTTTTGTAACCATTAGTATTGGCATTAGCCAGATTGTTTGTAGCTACGTCCATGCGATGCTGTTCATTGATCATCGCTGTCCATGCAGTGTACAGTCCTTTAACCATATAACAAGCCTCCTTGCGCCTGCACCCTGTGTCTGGAACCATCAGGACTTTTAAGTCCTTCAAACTCCATACCCTTATAAAAACTGCAGAAGGAGGCTTGGTTAAAGTTATCCCGGTACTTTACCGGATTATTTTACTGCACCGCTGAGGAACTCAACATATTTACCGGTTCCGATAGCAACAGCTGTCATCGGATCCTCGGCTGTCATGGTGTTGATGCCAGTCTTAGCAGCGATAAGATCTTCAAGACCTCTAAGAAGTGATCCACCACCTGTAAGCACGATACCACGATCTGCAATATCTGCTGCAAGTTCCGGAGGAGTCTTCTCAAGTACACCATGGATAGCTTCTACTATCTGTGTTGTAGGTTCTCTCAATGCCTCTTCTGTTTCTTCTGAACTGATCTTGACAGTCTTAGGAAGACCTGTAACAAGATTTCGTCCACGCACATCCATATAATCTGCTTCAGGACGTGGATATGCACTTCCTACGCGGATTTTGATATCTTCTGCGGTTCTTTCACCGATGAGAAGATTGTGCTTTTTTCTCATATAACGGACGATAGCTTCATCAAAGTCATCGCCTGCGATCTTAACTGATGTAGATACAACTGTACCGCCAAGAGAGATAACTGCGATATCTGTTGTACCACCACCTATATCTACGATCATATTGCCGCATGGCTTAATGATATCGATACCTGCACCGATAGCTGCTGCTATAGGCTCTTCGATGATGCGAACGTCTCTGGCACCTGCCATACGTGTAGCATCTTCTACGGCCTTACGCTCAACTTCAGTTACACCTGAAGGAACGCATACAGCGATAAGAGGTTTACGATAGATTCTACGTCCGAGAGCCTTGGTTATGAAGTGCTTCATCATCTGCTCTGTGATCTGGTAATCACTGATAACGCCCTGACGAAGAGGACGAACTGCTACGATGTTGCCGGGTGTACGACCGAGCATCTGACGTGCATCTTCACCAAATGTAAGAATCTGGTCTGTATCTCTGTCATATGCTACAACAGAGGGCTCCTTAAGTACTACGCCCTTTCCTCTTATATAAACAAGAATACTTGCTGTTCCTAAATCAATTCCGATATCTGTATACTGCATGGATAAGTCCTTTCAATTTGCTTAAAGTCTGTTATTGTTATTGTTATCGCTTATGCGAGTTGTTATCTTTGTTAAACTATAAAGCGTATAATTCACAAAGTATTATAAACTAACAGACTCATTTTGAAAACAGGCTAATTGAAAAAAATATAGCGGTAGCACATCTAAGCTACTTCAGGCCTTGACTTAGCCTTAAAAGTAAAAATTTTCATTGACAACTTTTACTTTCTTTGAAGTTCCTTTTCATCTGTGCTCCCGCATCCATGCGCAGCTTCCGATATACAGTTTTCAGAATAAAATCTTTAAAAACAAATATTATTCTACGTTGTGTATATCGGAATAACTGCGCTCAATATTAACCCTTACGTTCATTTGAGCATCTTGGCAATATAATGTCCTGTATATGACTCCTTAACTTTGGCAACCTGTTCTGGTGTTCCCTTGGCTACTATAGTACCTCCCTTGGCACCGCCTTCAGGGCCCAGATCTATTATGTAGTCAGCAGTTTTGATAACATCAAGATTGTGTTCTATAACTACTACAGAATTGCCCTGCTCCACAAGCTTTTGAAGTATATCTACAAGCTTTGCTACATCTGCAAAATGAAGACCTGTTGTTGGCTCATCCAGAATGTAGATAGTCTTACCTGTACTGGTCCTTGAAAGCTCTGTTGCAAGCTTTATACGCTGAGCCTCACCACCTGAGAGTTCTGTAGATGGCTGACCGAGTTTGACATAACCAAGGCCTACATCATAGAGAGTCTGTATCTTCTTATGTATCTTAGGTACATTCTTAAAAAACTCCAGAGCTTCTTCTACAGTCATATCAAGTACATCATAGATATTTTTGCCCTTATATCTGACTTCCAGAGTTTCTCTGTTATAGCGCTTACCGCCGCAGACTTCGCAAGGCACGTATACATCAGGTAAAAAATGCATCTCTATCTTCACGATACCATCACCTGAGCAGGCTTCGCATCTGCCTCCTTTGACATTGAAGGAAAATCTGCCCTTGGCATAACCCTTGGCCTTGGCATCAGGTGTTCCTGCAAAAAGATCTCTGATAAGATCAAATACACCTGTATATGTAGCAGGATTGGAACGAGGAGTCCTCCCTATAGGTGACTGATCTATATCTATAACCTTGTCAAGCTGTTCAAGCCCTTCTATAGCCCTGTGATCCCCAGGTATGCAGCGTGCTCTGTTAAGGCTCTTAGCAAGATGTTTGTATAAGATCTCATTAACAAGTGAACTCTTACCTGAACCCGATACACCTGTCACTACTGCAAGTACCCCAAGAGGGAACTTAACATCAATATCTTTAAGGTTATGCTCTCTTGCGCCCTTAACGTCCAGCCATCCCGTAGGTTTTCTTCGAACAGAAGGAACCGGAATAGTCTTGGCTCCGGATAGATACTGACCTGTAATAGAATCAGGATTGTTCATGATATCCTCGGCTGTACCGGTAGCTACGATATTGCCTCCATGGGATCCTGCTCCCGGACCTACATCTACAATATAGTCAGCCTCCCTCATAGTATCCTCGTCATGTTCTACTACGATGAGTGTATTACCAAGATCACGAAGATTCTTAAGTGTATTAAGAAGCTTATCATTGTCCCTTTGGTGAAGACCTATACTGGGCTCATCAAGTATATAGCACACTCCGCACAGCCCTGATCCAATCTGGGTTGCCAGTCTGATACGCTGAGCCTCTCCACCGGAAAGAGTTCCTGTAGCTCTTGAAAGCGACAGATAGTCAAGACCTACATCTACAAGAAATCCAACTCTTGATCTTATCTCTTTGAGCAGCTGAGCACCTATAAGCTCCTGCTGCCTTGAAAGAGACAGATTCTCAAGATATTTGTGAAGATCTTCAATCGATATAGAAGTTATCTCATAGATATTCCTGCCATCAACAGTTACAGCAAGTGATTCTGGGCGGAGCCTTTGACCATTGCAGGCTGTACATGGTGTGATAGTCATATACTCTTCATATTCTGCCTTTGCAGTCTCAGATGCAGTCTCTCTGTAACGCTGCTCGACATTTTTAATAAGACCATCAAATAAAATAGGATAATCGCCTTCACCTCTCTGGCCCTTGTAATGCACATTGACTGTCTTATCTGCTCCATATATAAGAACATCATGAATCTTCTTAGGATACTTCTCAAAAGGAGTATCAAGGTCGAATCCATAAGCCTTGGCAAGAGCTCTTAATGTTGCATTGGCAAAGCTTCCTTCCTTGTTGCAGGACTGCCATCCCATAACCTGAATAGCTCCTTCATTTATAGAAAGAGACTTATCCGGGATCATAAGGTCTTCGTCAAACTCCATCTTGTATCCAAGACCGGAACACTCCGGACATGCACCATATGGATTATTGAAAGAAAAGCTCCTAGGCTCAATCTCTGGAATTGATATTCCGCAATCAGGACATGCGAAATTCTGGGAGAAGTTGATCTCTTTATCTCCTATCACATCAACTACCAGTAGTCCCTCTGCCAAAGACAGCGCTGTTTCTATAGAATCTGTAAGACGACCTCTTATGCTCTGAGGATCCTCCTTGACTACAAGTCTGTCTACTATGATCTCAATATTGTGCTTGATATTCTTATCAAGACTGATATCTTCTGACAGATCATACTGATTGCCATCGATCCTGATACGTACATAGCCGCCCTTCTTGGCTCTCTCGATGACCTTCTCATGCATACCCTTCCTGCCTCTTACAACAGGTGACAAGATCTGAATCTTACTTCCTACAGGGAGTGAGAGAATCTGATCTGCCATCTCATCAACACTCTGACGTCTTATCTCTCTGCCACAGTTAGGACAATGCGGAATACCTATCCTGGCGTATAAAAGTCTGAAATAATCATATATCTCTGTAACAGTACCTACTGTAGAACGAGGGTTTCTATTGGTTGATTTCTGATCAATAGAAATAGTAGGTGACAGACCTTCTATCTTCTCAACATCAGGCTTGTCCATCTGTCCAAGGAACATCCTTGCATAAGAAGAGAGCGACTCCATGTATCTTCTCTGTCCTTCTGCAAAAATAGTATCGAAAGCAAGAGAAGACTTACCAGAGCCTGAAAGTCCTGTAAATACAGTAAGTGTCCCCCTAGGGATATTAACATCTACCCCTTTTAAATTGTGCTCATTGGCATGACGCACCCTTATATAATCATGTATATCTACAGGAAGAGGACGCCTTCCTGTGGTATTAATCTTGGAAAAATGAGATTTTTTCTCGGCATTTCCTTGTTCTTTAACCTTTTTTTCAGACATAATCCTTATTTCCTTTTTAAAAAATCGAAGCTCAAGTGGGAAGCTTAAATTTTTAACAATATAATTGTCTTTATTTGCGTAGCAAAATCATTGTATCATAGCATTTAAAATTCTAAAATCCTTTTATGAAAATTTCAGACTTTTGCAACGTCCCCACGTCTTTGCTACAATAAAAATGCTAATACTAATCATAACTTAAATTCCCCTCAAAGATTATCGGAGTAAACATGGACAAATTCAAGCTTGTAAGTACATTTAAGCCTACCGGCGATCAGCCACAGGCTATAGAGAAACTGGTCCAGGGATTTAAAGATGGCAACCAGTTTGAAACCCTCCTTGGCGTTACAGGTTCAGGTAAGACCTTCACCATGGCCAATATAATAGCGGCTCTTAATAAGCCAACCCTTATCATCTCTCATAACAAGACCCTTGCAGGTCAGCTATATGGTGAGATGAAAGAGTTTTTCCCGGAGAATGCAGTTGAATACTTTGTATCCTACTACGATTATTACCAGCCAGAGGCATATGTACCGCAGACGGATACTTATATAGCCAAGGACTCTTCTATCAATGATGAGATAGATAAATTAAGACTCTCTGCAACAGCATCTCTTGCCGAAAGAAACGATGTCATAGTCGTAGCATCTGTTTCCTGCATATACGGCCTTGGAAGCCCTGACGAATTCAAGGGTATGTCTATCTCTTTAAGACCCGGCATGTCCAAAGACAGAGATGATGTCATCAAAGACCTTATAGCAATACAGTATCAGCGCAACGATATGGATTTATCCCGTTGTAACTTCCGTGTACACGGCGATGTAGTAGAGGTATTCCCTGCCAATGCCGACGACTACCTTATAAGGATCGAGTTCTTCGGTGATGAGATTGACAGGATATGCGAAGTCGAACCACTTTCAGGCAAGGTAACTCACGAGCTCGAGCACGTTATGATATACCCTGCTTCCCACTATGTTGTTCCTCAGGAGAAGATCAACAGGGCATGTGAGAATATAGAAAAAGAGCTTGAAGATCAGGTTCGCTTCTTTAAAGGTGAAGACAAGCTTATAGAAGCTCAGCGTATAGCTGAAAGGACCAACTTCGATGTTGAGATGATGAGAGAGACAGGTTTTTGCTCAGGAATTGAGAACTACTCAAGGCATCTTAATTTCATGCCTCCGGGAGAGCCGCCTCTTACTCTTATGGACTTCTTCCCAAGAGACTTCCTGATAATCGTGGACGAATCTCACATGTCTATCCCACAGATAGGCGCTATGTATCACGGCGACAGAAGCAGAAAAGAAACTCTTGTCAATTATGGTTTCAGACTTCCATCCGCTCTTGATAACAGGCCTCTGAACTTCGAAGAGTTTGAAGCAAGGATCGACCAGATGCTCTTCTGCTCAGCCACCCCCGGTAAATACGAACAGGAGCACGAGCTACTAAGAGCCGAACAAGTCATAAGACCAACAGGTCTTCTGGATCCCGAAGTTGACGTAAGACCTACTGAAGGTCAGATAGATGATCTCCTTGCAGAGATAAGAAAAGAAACCGGCAACAAGAATAAGGTTCTTGTAACTACGCTCACAAAGCGTATGGCAGAAGATCTTACAGAATACCTTGCTGAAAATGGCGTAAGAGTCAAATATCTCCACTCTGATATAGATACCCTGGAACGAGCTGAGATCATCAGGGATATGCGTCTTGATGTATTTGATGTACTAGTCGGCATCAACCTGCTTAGAGAGGGTCTTGATATCCCTGAGATAACTCTTGTAGCTATCCTGGATGCAGACAAGGAAGGATTCCTTAGATCAGAAACCTCTCTTGTACAGACCATAGGACGAGCTGCCAGAAATTCAGAAGGCCATGTAATCATGTATGCCGACAATATGACAGAGTCTATGCAAAATGCCATAGATGAGACCAACAGACGTCGTGAGATACAGATGAAATACAATAAGGAACATGGTATCACTCCTCAGACTATCAAGAAAGCTGTTCGTGACCTTATCGCTATAACCAAGGAGATCACCAAAGAAGAAGTCAAGTTTGAGAAAGATCCTGAATCTATGAGCCGAGACGAACTTGAAAAGCTCATTGGCAAGGTTCAAAAGAAGATGAAAAAAGCAGCTGCAGAACTCGATTTCGAGACCGCTGCTGCTCTTAGAGACCAGATGCTATCACTAAAAACTCATCTTAACGAGCTTACAGGTGGAGTATGATTTACAATTACCGGCTCAAACTTCGAGGCTGCCACACTGTTTTAAGTGCATAGTTTGAATTACTGAAACAGTTTTTAATAATAGTTAGAAACGGTATATTTAGAAGAATCATTCATCTAAATATACCGTTTTTTATTTCATATAGTTTATTTCAAATAGTTAATTTTATAACCTTTTTCCAGGCTTATTATTATAACCTTATTTTTTATAACCTATCATTTTAGCAGTTCAAGCGCCTTATCGAGCTGATTGTCAATTCCTTTCTCAGCAGCCTCAGCATCGAACTCGATCACAACATCCGGATCTATGCCTGTTCCATGGATGTTGACTCCATTTGGTGTATAGTACTTACTTACAGTAAGCTTAACAGCTGTTCCATCGCTAAAAGGAATTATCCTTTGAACGATTCCTTTACCAAAGGTTGTAGTTCCAACAAGAACACCTTTTTCATAATCTTTGATAGCGCCAGCCAGAATCTCTGATGCACTTGCAGAATATTCGTTTACAAGAACCGCCATTGGAACATCGATCTCGTTTTCGCCATCACAGTCATAATCTACTCTGTTGCCATCTTTATCAACTGTATAAACTATTGTTCCCTTAGGAAGAAGCATATTGGCTATCTCACATACAGTATCAAGATTGCCGCCAGGGTTAGATCTTAGATCTATTACAAGGCCCTTCATGCCCTGACCTTTCAGAGTTGCAAGAGCTTCTGCAAACTGATCACTGGTTACAGAGTCGAACTCTTTGATCTGAATATATCCAATGTTGCCATCTTTCATCTCATAATTAACAGTTGGGGTTTCTATCTGACGTCTTTCGACTTCTATATCAAGATAATCAGACTCACTCTGTCTTACTACTGTAAGGACAACAGTTGTATGCTCTTCTCCCTTGACCTTACTGATAAACTCTTCAAGCTCCATTGATTCTGTGAGCTCTCCGTCTACTTTATAACAG